>JACLAB010002169.1_pt1 | contig 47612 bp, 29 predicted proteins | sample 8027921 | NCBI WGS metagenome assembly JACLAB01 (sample SAMN15725117, study PRJNA655200) | protist metagenome | isolation source: fluorescence activated cell sorting (FACS) single amplified genomes of... | place: USA: West Boothbay Harbor, Gulf of Maine | collected 2000-07-19 | reverse complement strand
GAAGAAGTTTCAGCCGAAAGGAGCTTGCTTCAACTGTAACAGGAAAGGTCACAGGTATTGGGAGTGTAAATCGCCGTTACGTCCTGATCTGCAGCGACGGGTAGACAAGTTCGCCAATAAGAAGGCAAAAGGAGACGAGTCTGATCCAAAAAGGAAAGATGAGTGACCGATAAACCTCGAGACGTATCATGTGTGCAACACAGATACTTTGTTGGTCGACAGTGGAGCGTGTGTGAGTGTAATAAATGATGCACTAAAGTTGCACAACGTGAAGTCTCGAGGAAACGAAATCTTGACCTCTATCAACGGCACTACGGTAGTGACCAAATCAGGAGTTGCAAAGGTTGATCTAGTTGACGCGGAAGGAAAACATTTTGAATTCCATTTCGAGGCAAACTGTGCCCCTGGAGCCGATCTTCCAGGAGCCGGAATATTATCATGCACAGGTTACCCGATTAGCCTAAATGACTCCGGCGGAAGTATCAAATTACCAGATGAAGATGGAAAATATCATGATGTAAATGTTCGCCGACGTCACGATGGATTACCGGTCATAGACATATCGCCTGAAAAGCCAATGTATTGGATACCTCAATTGGTTCATGATACGTTAGGACATGTGTCAAGTAATACATTACTTACTGCATTCAACAATGGTTGGATAACAAGTGACAAACCTCTGGACGAGCTACAAGCAAAGTTGAATAATGCTGCCGATAATTGCGTCACATGCAAGATAGGTCATACAAGACAAACGAATCACGGTAAGAGGAGTACCAAGCGATGTACAAAACCGTTTGAAATTGTCCACATGGACGTGACTTTCGGACCGCCAAGAGGTTCTATGGTTTGTAAGATTGTAGACCAAAAGGCATGTTTGACCGTTACAGATGAGTATACCAGATTCCAGATGGTCTACCCCGTAGAGAGCAATCGGGCGTCCACCGTTGAGGAAAGGTCACTGGCACATGCGCTTAAGGAATTTAAGCGCGATTTAGCGTTAATACAAGACCACCGCAGAAGATACCATCAAGATGGAGAAATTCGACTCAAGCGGATACACTCCGATGGTGGTGGCGATATCAAGTCTACTTTTGGAAAATTCTGTGATGAGCATGGAATGGTATTTTCCAAGAGTGATGTAGGACATCCGTGGCAAAATGGCGTAGCAGAAAGGACGAATCAAGCACTCAAGATAATCGCCAAAAAGCTCTTGATAGCAAGTGGCGTGCCGAGTGAGTTTTGGGTATATGCCATGAAGTACGCCGCCACAGTAAGAAATATAACTGGAGTCAAAGTGCACAATAAGTTGCAATCTCCATATTATGAAGTTTTTGGACACGGTGTGGATATCCAAGTCTTACATCCATTTGGTTGTAAGGCGTATATGGCGCGGAATGTGATTGCTCAAAATTTGAGTAATCAGCACCCGGCTTCAAGGCCGGATTGGTGCGTGAGTAGATTTCCAGTGTGGTTCATAGGTTACTCTAGTGTAACTTTGCACCCGAAGAAATATGTTGTGGTTTTGTCCAACAGCATCCTGAAACGCCAAGGATCAGCACCAGGTTATGTTCAAGAAACGTCGGAGTTGATCTTCGACCATGAAAATTATGTAAATAGACCGGCGCTCAATAACGCTGGGTCGGTGAATGCACAGAATGGGGAGCATCCTGGATTAACAGGAGACCGAACAGAGCTAACCGACAATAGTATCCTCCCACCGGAGCTTGTTATCCTCCCACCGGAGCTTTCCGACCGTCGTGACCTGGACGATTGGTTGAATGATTTGTTGGATTCTCAAAAGGAGGACCAAGGATACAAATCTGAAAGTGATTGCGAAGATGACAATCCTGACGAGGATTGTCCGCAGTCCGGGGGAGAAGCAGCGCTAAATAACGCTGGCTCAGCGCTCAATAACGCTAGCGAACCATTTCCGGCGCTCAATAACGCCGAAGCAGCGCTAAATAACGCTGGCTCAGCGCTCAATAACGCTAGCGAACTAGTTCCGGCGCTCAATAACGCCAATGCTGGTCTAGTCGAGGAGTTTCTCGAATTTGCGAGGGACCGGACAAGGATGGACCAGAGTAGCCTTCAAGACAAATATCCAGGCTGGGGACCTAGCGGGTTTTCTCCAGAGATTCTTGAAGAAGTTGAAGGAGGTGTTGACGCGAAGAACAATGCAGATGTTGGGACTGATCAACCAACTGACGATATTGAACATCTCGTTAACCACTTCAAAGCAAACGGTAGAGTTTCTGAGGATGAGCTCAAGAAACAGGTTATCTACCTCTCCTGCAAGTATTCGCATATCCAGCTTCAGGGCGGGAATTATGGCGATGAGGCAGATGAGCGAACACATAAGGTGTACGCTACAGTAAAATTGAATCCTGCGCTAAATAACGCTGATTCGACAAATAGGGCAGCACACAGTGTGCTAGCCACAGCCGTCGCAAAAGGCGAAGAATACGGTAAAATTATTGATGAGTCGAGTGTGGATTTCTCAGAGAGCAGAGCAAAAGAGCTCAATGGATTGCTCGAAACCACATTAACGGAGGTCAGTATTGATGAAGCCGGAGATGCAAATATTTGTGGATCCAAATGGGTAGATAAGGTAAAACCAGATGGTTCCCTTAAGTCTAGATTGGTAGTGCAAGGATTCACCCAAGTTTGGTTGAAGGACTACCACGACACATTTAGTGCTGTTGCTTCCATGACCACGTTTAGGATACTCATCAATATTGCGGCAATCTTAGGATGGGACATCTTTACGATAGATGTATCCCAAGCTTATACTCAAGGAGAGCTTTTAGATGATATATTCATCACAGCACCACGATCTCATCCGCTTCCGAAAGGAGTAGTCTACAAATTAAAGAGACCTCTATATGGAACAAAGCAAGCTGGAAGATGTTGGTATCTTCATGTAACCAAGACACTAAGGTCTATTGGTTTAACCCAACTAGCCAAAGATAGCTGCTTATTTGTTAAGATGAATCATGGTAAACCATCTCTGATCATTTCAGTTTTGGTGGATGATCTCCTGATATTGGCTGAATATAATGAAACAGTTGAATGGTTTCACACCAAGTTCTCAGACACCTACAAAGTATCGCAATTTGAACAGTGCAAAGTGTATAACGGCATTAATGTGCACAGATTAGAGAAGCACTGCTACACACTGAGCCAAGAATATTCGATTGCGCAATTCCTAGCAAAATGCCCAGTGCAAGACATCAATGCTTGCGATTCACCGTTACTACCATCAGATACGTTTGTTCTCGCCAAGGAGGATGACACGGATGCAGTAAACAGGATGAAACGGACAACATATCAACAAGTGTTGGGAAGTCTGAATTGGTTTAATGCTGCTACTCGACCAGATCTTGCTGTGGTATGCAGTCTAGCTGGAAGGGTAGCAAGTAACCCAACGCATAAGCAATTTAGCGCTTTATGCAGAGCAGTTGGATATCTCAAGAGGAACCCCAATATTCCATTAACCTACAACGGTGCTGAATGCAATGGTATAGTGAGACTTGCAGGATTTACAGACTCGGATTGGGCAGGCCAAAAGTTATCCTTAAATTCGAAAGATAGATGCGGAAGAAAATCCACATCGGGGTATATATCTTTTTCATGCGGCCCTACCAATTGGAAGAGCAAACTGCAAGGAATACCAGCCACGAGTTCAGCGCAAGCAGAGTTTATGGCAATGTATGAAGCCGCGAAAGATTTATTCTTTCAAATCTTGTTACTTAGAGAACTTGGGTTCAAACTTTCCAGGGTACCATTGTTTTGTGACAACACTACAGCCATTCGACAAGCGATGGAGACGATGTCGTCAAAGTCAAACAAGCATATGGAAATAAGATACGCTTGGCTCCAACATTATGCTCACAGAGAAGGGATTATACAGCCATTCAACATCGGATCGTCATACAATCTAGCCGATATGTTGACAAAGATATTGCCGAACAAGAAGAACTTTTCAGGTACAACAGACGTTCACGAGTGTTCTAATCACTTCAACGTAATGTTAAGTCATATATCTTCAAAGGACATACGAGACTTCATCAACCAGAGGTTGAGTGAAGGTATGGTGAAGAGTGACGCTCTGCACACATTTCAAGAATATCTCGAGAAGGTCGAAAGTGAGGAAATCCAACCTTTCAAAGGTATTGATAAGCCCTCAGACTAGAGAAAGCTAAGGAGGTGTGTTAGAAATCTGAAGAGTAAAGTATGAAGTATAGCTTCCCCTAGTTAACCTAGGATGACTAATTGACGAGTTAACACTCATTAATGAACTAATCAATCACAACTAATTGTAATCATCATCACTTATCGACGCACTAGGCCCGATTGCTCACATAGTATCGGTTATAGCTCGCACTTTCCGCCTAATTTACCCTATAAAAATTAACTCGTCGATTTTCGAATTGCAAGTTATGAATATTGTCCAAAATCCACCATAACTTGCATGCAAGTTATGGTGGATTTTACGTGAAATTCAGTAAATGTATTTTACATTGGTGTCTCCCAAGATGAGACCTGTTTTACTGTTTTAATGAAGACCTCAGACTTTTACTTGATGACTTATTGAACCCCTTTGTTGATCACCCGATCCTAACATTTACTCCAATACGGTATCAGCTCGTATCAAGTCCAGCAGGCCTAACCCCAGAAAAGTTGCTGGTAAATCGGGCGTTCATTCCTTTCGTGGCGTCATTCTTGCGCTCGTAGCGCCCTGATAACTGTTCGCCTCAAATGTTGTATATAAAAGCTTTTTCGCGTAGCAGGAGGCGGCTCACGTTAGCGACTAAGCGGTTATTACCTTTAATTCTCGGCGCGGTTACCCTTCGTATCATTGGCGAAAGACGTACTACAGTTGATCATGTGAGTGTTCTCTCGAGTGCGTACGCACCTAGCTCGATAGATCAGCCAAAAGTGCTAGTTATTTATGCTTACTCTGAAGGACTAGGGGACGGAGGTCTGTTAGACGAGTACAATCTGCGGTACTTCATACGAGTTGCGCTAACAGATACTATGCCTGGGAGCGAGGATCCTATGGGGAAAGTTGATTATTTGTTCTCCGTCAGCGGATATCAGTGTTCGCCTTGCAAGGACCTTCTTCCCCGCACTATTCAAAGGCGCCGCAGCGCCACGCGTGTAGATGTCATCCACCATGACAACTACGGTATGGACTTTGGTGCATACAACGTGAGTCTAAGTTGGGTATCAAAGCAGAGGCCAGACGAGTACAAATTTTTTGTATTCATTAATAGCTCGCTCAGAGGTCCTTTTATGCCGAAATGGACCCCAAAGGGATTTCATTTTACTGACGTGCTGACTCAATACTTTCAGAAAGATGCTGTTAAATTGGTGGGATCTTACATCTCATGCTTACCAACTTCTGAAGAGCTCCCAGGCCCCGTCATGGAGTCACTCTTCTTTGCGGTAGACAATGAGTCTCTATCTTGGCTTGTTGAAGATGGAATATTTGCAAGACGTATGAAGAAACGTGACACGGCGATATTTGGTGAATACTCTCTCACGCCCAGCGTTTTCCGTCGTGGTGGCGAAGTTGAGACGCTCAACATTCAATATGCGAACGGATTGAATTGGCAAGACAGAAAACACCATCACTGCAATGGTAATCGACATTCTTCTCGTCGTGGTAGCAACGAAGGGATAAGTCCACAGCCACTTGCGCATGTTTTTGTGAAGATTTCTTGGTGTGTTCGTGCTGCAGAGGTAACTCTTCTCTCTAAGTGGCTTACAAATCTGGCCAGTGGGAAAGATGGAACAGAGGGTAAAATGGATCAGCGAGGTTATCTATTGGGTATTTCCACCAATGGCACGCGTGGCAAAGATGGCTCGTTACCACCAGACATACCACAGTATGATGGCTGTGCACATGGGGATCTGCGGGCGCTCCAAGTAATTTGATTATTGGAATTCAGCCAAATTACGTACTTCTCCAACCATAAAGTAATCGGACAAATGGACATAGCGTAGCGAGATTTTGTCAGATTTAGACGCGGAGTATCTGGTTTGGTGCCATTTTCAGCGTTTTTGCGTTTAATGACATTTTCTATTTGTAAATTGAAAACAAATCGGAGATAAGCGTTCCGGAAGTTTTCCTATCAAAAGAATATTTTTCCGACTCGTATAACGAACATGCGTAAGGGTACGGACGAAGTCATCGTTGGTAAGTGTGGTTGGCGAACGGAAGGCTCCGCATATTATGCTTACGGACAAGAAGAAATTGATGTGCGAATGTGTGTAATTGAAGAATTTTTAAACCATATGGCGAAACAAGGCTGGCGTTTTGGGCTTGAAACCTGGTACGCCCAGCAGAAAGATATGGTAGTACTTGTAAAACAAGGTTGAAGATGATGGTGTTGTTCCTCCAAGAAGTGTGAAGAAGAGCTTCCGTAAAGATAATCCCATTCGTCAACACTGAAAACGAGGAAGAGGGGCTGGCACGAGAAGATGGTCGATGAACACAAACGCAAGGCAAGCAAAGGCGAGCAAATTAGCATTAGGAACTACCTCTCGTAGATGTTGTAGAATCAAACTTTTAGAACTAAACGGTGTAAAATACGTATATATCCACGGTTCATGACTCGTCAGTCATGTAGGGACTCTCTGAAGCGGTACAATATAAATTTTTCCGAGCGCCCTCTTTACGGCAACGGTAATCGAACACGGATGAATGCACACATAACGCCCACTGACGCGCGTCATCTTCGAGCGCGTGTCGCGCAGACCGACCCGGCCGGGCATGAGCGACGCGCGTGCGAAGTATCGGCGCAAACGGCCGCTTCGCGAGCTAAACCGAGGCACCGGGGCACCGGGTGTCGAGGATGTCTCGACGCTAGCGATTTCGATTCGCGCGAGACGGCGGACGCAAAAGGAGGTCCACGGCTCCGTCAGGACGCGACCGGTGAGTGAACGCCTGACGACGGCGTCGAAACCACCCGGCGTGATAAGTTGCCACGCGTTGCCGAGTCCGTGTAGCCCTATGCTCGCCACGGTCGAGCGCGGAAGACGTCAACTCACGGATGAGGAGAGGACAAAACTCGCGACGGCAGCTCGTTTCGCGCGGCATGCTGGCACGCCGAGCGTAAAAGAGCTCGCAAGAGAATGGAGAATCAGTCCACAAGCTATTTACGACATCATAAACAGGCAGCGTTTGACGGGAAGCGCGGCTGCGCTCCGCAGAACCGGTCCAACGCACCTGTTGACAGATGCCGACGCGGTGGTGCTTACAGAGCTGTCTGAGGAGCTAGATGGAGAGTACACATGGAAAGAAATGACGGAACGTTTCAACGAGAAAACCGGCAAAAATGTGAGTGCACCGACTGTGTTTAGATTTTGTAAGAGTAGAGGATGGCGTGAGGTTTGTGACAAGTACGTACCGTGCTTGACGAGTGCAGACAAATGTGGGCAGAGCAACACGTGAATTATGCGTGGATCGGTCGCGAAAACTTGCGACACGACAACCTACGGGACGATTGGAAGAAGATTGCGTGGATCGACATCGACGAAAAGTGGTTTTACATGCGCACGCGGAAGAAAAAGAAGATGCATGAAAGACAGAAAAGATCAAAGACAGCTGTCAAGTCGAAGCGTTTCATTGACAAGGTCATGGGTCTCTGTGCCGTTGGACGCCCTCAAGGCGACTTCGACGGCATTGTTGGAATATATCGGTGCTCCGAAAAGTGGCAAGCGGAGCGGAATAGCAAGTTTCACGCACGCGGCGAGTGGTATGAAGTTGACTGCGAGGTGAATGGTGAAATGTTTCGCCGCATGCTAAAATTCCGCGGCCAATTTTTATTAGGCTGAGGCTGAAAAAGAGATTGCTCAGGCCGATGGAGAGATAGAAGAATACACTATTTTTTAATTTCGGCCAAAATACACTTTTTTCAGAAATACTTTGATGCAACGATGATGCAAAAGTAAAAGCATTTCTCGTGTTTTGGTTTTACTTCGAACCGATGGAGAGGTGGCGATGAAATGTAGTATTTTCGACGCATTCGTCGCAACACTCGCGTCTATGTGTTTTCAGTCATAATATGCAAGTCATCACAGTGCCTTCCCTCTCCAATTTTACTTTTACTTTCGTTCCGATGGAGAGATGGAAAACAGTATTTTTTAGTATCAAATCGCCGACGAGTCACGAACTGTACCCGGAAATACTTTTTTACTTTTTTTTCTAACTCGCAAAATTGCGTTTGAGCCCGCGAGCGTTGCGCGAAGACCATCGAGTCGTGGCTCGTCGGAAAAATAATTTACGATGCAATTTACGGAAATGTCGTCGCGCATAGCTTTCGTGATAAAAGTTATGGTGCAAGTTATCGCCCAACGACTAACAGTAGTGTGGCTCATCAAATGCAAGCTATGGTGAAAGTTATGGATTCAACTGTTAGTCGGCTTTAGGCTGAAAAGAGATTGCTAAAACGCTAAAATTTCGTCCGAATTCCCGAGTTTTTTTAGCGTTTTAGCTTTTTGAGGGGGTATTAACTCGTCACGCTCTTGAGTTAATTTTAGCATTTTAGCACCCAAAAAGAGATCCGTTAGAGTGCGCGACGACAACTGCCACTTGCAGCCGCGATGTGCATCCTCGGCGACGACGACGACGCACGTGCGACGCAATCAGGCGACGAAAGGGCAGAGGATAGCGAGTTATGAAGATTTTCACGTCTTTTTCATAACTTTAGTGAAAAAAGCTTGCTTTTAGTCCATTTTTTCTCATAACTCGGTCATAAAGTTATGAAAATGGCTTGCTCTTAGTCGGCCTTAGCAATCTCTTTTTCAGCCTTAGTTGACAACTTGGTACCCTACCAAGCACTTTGTATGATCAAACAGTTCCGTACCAAAAGAATAAAGCACCCAAATACACCAATACATACACGTAGTCCATACACATACACGAAAAAATTGCTGTTGGTGTATGTCAGCCAACCCTGGTTATGGATTCAACTGTCAGTCGGCTTAATTACATCGGTCAACTGGGCAGAAACCTCCGTGCGCGAATCTGCGCGCGGTGTCAAGGATGAACCGGCGTCAACCTTTTGGATGTGCGCTGACTGCATGTGCAGCTTTTCTTAGCATCTACTCGTACGTAGCATTATCCGGGCACCGAATCCTAGGAGCCGACGTGCGCGAAAGAGTGGAGAACGTTACGACGATATATGTTGAGCTCTGTGGTGCTTTCACAGGCGGGCCTGAGGCGCTTCTACAGCTCTACCTAGCGCTCAAACGAAGCACGGCTACTAACGACTATTGGCAGGTGAAAGCCATAGGTGACGCACCTGTGCAAATCTACAAGGAGGAGTATGGTTCGGATCGAACTAAGTACGGCTGGAGCAACGATGTTCTATATCCAGACGCAGACGTGAGTCCGGACTCAATCGTCATCATCCCTGAAATGCGGGCGTGTGCAGATGTGAAAGAACGTTTCCCTACATCTACAATATTCATATGGTTGTTGCAAGGAGGTCCTGTCACAGGAAGAGTCCTTGCGGAGGGCTGCAATGTTCTGTCCCACAACTTCTACATTGGCAGGCCATACACTGGAAACCCCCGTTGGTTCCAGCAAGACGATATGTACATTGACTTAGACCTGCCTGATGGATATATCCTCACTCCATACGTTACGCCAAGTATAGTTGAAGAAGCTCTCGCTTATACGGGCATGCTGTCGTCAGGAAGGTTGTATGTGCATTCTTTTGAGTCGGCAAAGGAAGATATCATCATCATCGACAGCGATGCTCTCATAATACGTGATGTACGGCACTATGAGACTCTGAAATATCTCGTGAAGAGCAGTGTTCCGGGAGTTCGCTTTGAGAAAGCAAGCGACATGAGTAGGCGTGAGCTGATTGAACTGATGAAGAGAGCAAAAGTTGTTTATGACGATTGCATGGTTGGATCAGAGCGTGTACCGATGGAGGCATCACTTTTTGGAGCGCTTCTCGTGACGGATTGGTGCAATGTGGGTTCTAGTTTTGCGGACATACCTTCGTCTTTGAAGATAGATTTCGCAAGTTCGGCTGGCTCCAAAGATGCCTTTGTACAAGCACTTGCGGCAACCTTTGTACGCGCATTAGAAAACTATGATTCTCTACTACCTGCCTTCGCACCAATGCGACTGCTGTACTCTAGATTGAATGAGAGAAGCCTCACAGCTGAGGTGAACGTATTTTTACAAACTCTTAGACACGATATCAAGCGGTGATCTCCCAATCGCTCCTGGAACTTTTGCTATTTTTCTCTTGTTGGCTAGGGGCTGAATCGATAAGCCCTTTGGGTGGTAGCTCATCCCCTGCAGCCCTTGCGTAATGAGCACGGTGTGCGCATGTACATGAACACTCGATTGATATGGATACTGAAAGCCGGTTCGATAGGAAGGATTATCTAGTCTCATCGGGCCGCGAACCATCAACCAAAATGGACTCAAAATTGTGTAAATTTTGGTTGACACATGCGCCAATGGAGAGAGGCATATGCAGAATTTTGGATATGATATGACCGAATTGGACCTGAGGGCGAATCTGCTATTTTCATGGAATACATCTACTTTTTTCTCTCTCTTGAGAACGTGCTCGATATTATCACATACGATGGGATGTGAGCATCAATGCAAATAACTCTCTCCTCGACTTCGCTGTCTTATCACTCGCGCTGGAACCCCAAAGGCCAGCGTATTAGATAGTAAATTATTGTGAAGATAACTTTTTGCTCCTAAAACACAGTCACTGCCGACATTTACACCATGTTTCACCGCTGCACTTAGAGAAATTGCTGAACGCTTGCCAATAGTTACAGCGCCTCCTGTACAAGCTGAAGGTGCGAGGGAGGCGAAGTCGCAGAGAACACAATCGTGATCGAGCGATGCCTGCGTGTTTAAAATGCAGAATTTCCCAATTTTCGTTCGAGGTCCAACCGTTGCGTGTGCGCCGACGATCGTTCCCTGATCGATTACAGCAGAAGGGCTCACACACGCCGCCTTGTGAACAAGAGCAGGAAAACATGCATCAGGAGTGCATGCAGAGATACGCTCGAATGCATCTTGACGAACAGCGTTGTCACCGATCGCTATAGCAAATTCGTAGCTCGTTAAGCTCTCTAAATGACTAACGTCACTTACGATAGGCTTTCCCAGAAGTAAACTTCCCGCTTTCAGTGGATCGACGAACGCAAAAACTACACGGCCAGTCGACATCGCCGTGTCGGCGACGCTTGTCGCATGGCCCCCTGCACCATAGACCACCAACGCACGCGTGCGAGTCATCAAGCTGATTTGTCAGCGTTTGGTACTGCGTCCACAGCGTTCGACAGTTGGCCTCTGCTGCGGCTAGTTGGTCTGTGACGCCTTCGATTCGTAGAAGAGTTTGAAAACAGTAAAAGAGAGGGGTGGTGATTAGAAAGGGTAGACATCTCTATTCGATGTCAGTTTTGTCTCTATTCGATTCAGCTTTCATCTCTATTCGATTCAGCTTGCGTTCTGTCGATTCAGTGGATTTCAAGGTTCAAATAAAAATATCGATGAAAATCAGGCTTTAAATTTTACAACCGAAACTGGAAAATACGGTTACGAGCGAAGCGAAACTGAGAGGGAGAACGCTCTATTTACTCATAAGGCGATTAAAACTTATACTGCTTGCACATACGTCGATGTGCGACTTGACGCAACTTCGTGTATTTTCAACGTCTTGGCGAGCGAAAAAACGCTGTCTCAAGTTGCGCACGTTTCGTCGTTCAAATCGGAGTCGCTACGGTGCGCGGCGCGGGACATTCGCGCCGCAAAGCTTAGCGATGGTCGACATATGTATCATCTCGCCACGGCTCGCTGCAGGGTCGATATTACTGCCGCCAAGGTGTCGTTCCTTCGCGTTTTCACATCATTTTTCGCGCATTTTCCGCGTGAAAAATGCACACCGACATCGATAAATTTTCGCCGATCGACGTTTTCCAGTTTCACGTAAATGCATTAATCGATGATTTCGCCTTTTGATTTTTTTCGAAGCTGAGCTCGCGAGTTGATCTACTCAACGCTGATCGAGGAGAGTAGAAAACTGATCGAGGAGAGTATTTTTCGACTTTTTTTTCGCAAATACTTCAAAATCGGCGATGGAGAGATAAAAGTTGCTGTTGACATACACGTGTATGTCAGCCAACCCTGGTGAAACCGCGAGAGACGGGTGGAATTCCTGTGGAATATGTGAATCGACGTCGTGAGGAGTGTAAGACACTGTAAATTCTATGTGACTCAACCTCTCTTAACCGACTCGACGAGTGAGGGTGGGCGCCAACTCAAGTTTTGAGGCCAACCCAAAAGTTTACCCAAGTTTTGACCCACCCTTATCGACGAGTGAATTTTAGAAGGGGTGGGGTCAGGTCCGAGTTATGGAATTTTACTGTTCGTCGTACGCACATAACTCGGGCAAGTGGACGCGGAGCGGACTGAGCGACTGAAAAGTCTCCATCGCATTTCTTCTATCGGAATGGTACGGAAAGCGTGCAGAACGCAAAGAAAGCGCGTTAAACGAACTGTTCTCTTTTTATGTCTTGCCCTGTGGTTGACGATCCTGTTCCATTCGAGCGCAGATTCGCGTGTGGGCCGTGGAAGTGAACGAGATAGTGCTACCTGTAGAAAGCTCTCAATTCAATGGAACACAGATTGGGTCGAAAAGAGCACTCTGTCGTTTACAAGGCAGTGGAAAAGACACAAGATGCGAAACCTCGCCATTTACTTCTGCATTACCACCAGGAAGATTCCTTTGATGAAATATGCGTTCAAATACTTTCTCACTTGCCCGCATATATTTTATCACCATCGTTATGATCAGCTATTTCAAGTACCTTCGCTGTGTTTGTCACACTCGTGCTTGCGCCGACTCGGAAAATCGCATTACATCTACGCAGAATTTATATTGAAGACATTTGATAGAGTTGTTGCGCTGACGATCAAACCTCCCATCCCTACACCTGGCGGTAAAATAGCCGTTCTAGTAGAACCTAGGGAGCATCCTCTATTAGAATACACAGTTAAGCAAGTGATGAGCGTACTAGGCCCGGATTGGGCGTTGCAGATTTTCGTGTCAAGCTCAAACGAACATCGCATACGCAGCTGGCTAGGTTCAGAGGCGGCTTCAAATGCCGTTCTGACGAAGCTGTCAGATTTTGGTCTGGATGACATGAGCAATTATGGGAACAGAATACAGAGTGCGCTGAGTGCTCACAAAGCGCTCTACGAGTCTATCAAAAGTGAACATATACTCTGGTTTCAATTAGATGTCATCATGCGGCTACCGCCGCGAAGCAGTCTTTTAGAATATGCCTACGTTGGCGCAGAATGGAAAAACTGTGAGTACCCAACTTGTTCTCCAGCATCGTGTAAGGCGATATGTGGTGGTGGTAACAGCGGGTTGTCACTTCGAAGGCGCTCCATGATGTTAAAAGTAGCGACAGTAGGACATTTACCTGATGATATTTGGGGCAAAGCCCTACCTGGACTCACTTATGCTCAAGAACGTGCTGTAAAGTTCACAGACCAGCATGCGTACTTTCGGAGTGATGCAGAACATGACAACAGTCGAGCAAAATGGTATGAGGACGACATACAGCTTTCGTATAAACTAGAGAAGTTGGATCTTCTACCGCATGGGGATGTCCATTCACAATTTTCAGTCGCCGAAGCTATCCCATCTGTTGGATTTTGTCAAGCAAATCCATCAGGCATGCACAAGCCATGGATGGCACCGTTAATGGATCCTGAAGTCATTATTCATCTTCTTTCATGTCCGTTTGAACATGTAAGGAGGGGTAAAGCAAGATGCAACGTATTCTAAAGACACGACATTTCTATTGAGAACGCGATTGGTACACATCAATGTCTTCGATCTATTCAAGACACAACACACGTTTTCAAAACTGTCACAGCATCTGCATCCGGTGCCTTTCTCGCTCGCCGTGCCCACTTTCGATTACAAACTGTTGCGCCGAGCACAGATGTCATACAAACGTCTACGTCTGCAGATATGCGGTGCGAATGTGGACCAACTTGCAGCGGCAATACTCAATTCGCTGCCACAGTGCACGGGTATTCACAGCCTTACCCAGAAGCTGCTGTGAGCGACGTATGAACTCTGCTGATATGCACCACCCTCCACGCTCGAGCGGTAGTTAGAACGTTTGCACGAATCACTCTTCGTTGAACGGCGGGATCTCTGAAGATAAACTTGATCCCGGTTGGTCTGGCGCTTTTCGTAAGAGCTATGACGGAGCACCTATGTCAAAGCTGATACTGCTGATGATGCCAATGTCGCCTTCACAGATCTAGAGCATCGAGTGAGCATAGCTGATATTGGTTCCAAAGCTATAGCATTCGCTGTAGGCGCGCTTGTCCAACATCGTGGCGTCAAGCGTGTAGTGCGGTCGCTTGACAAGTAAGAGTTCTGTGCGGCAACGATGGACCCGACGCGAAGAACGATGCGTCGGCAGACAGTTGCGACGACGTCGCCATGGGTGAGTATGCTCCGAAGTTGAGCAAATGTTGGAGCAGAGGCTCTGGGTCTGGTACATCCTTGGTACCGTACCACCGTACCAAGCATTTTGTATTGGCAAATAGTTCCGTGCCAAAAAATATCTGGTACAGGGGCATTTGAGCTCGCAATACGGAGTTCGATCCCTTTGCGACGCTTTAGCGCGGTGATGACGCACGAAAACGAGGAATATAAATTTTACCGTTCAAGTCGAGAATGCCCATTCGCTAAACAAAAAGAGCATCGCACGGGATGAGCAGGTCACATTGAGGGGTTTGTTGTTTGCGCACATTCCATTTTGTCAGACCACCATAGTCTCCTCCCCCTGCAGGAATGGTCGATAGCGATACTTCGAAGATACAGACGAGGGGTATCAGAGTTGTTCGACCTTCTGCGTTCTTGAGTTCAATAACAACGTCTAAATGTAAATTGAGAAAGAAAGTTTAGACAATGTTCCGGAAGTTTTCAGACCAAAAAAACAATTTTTTTCGGCGCTTTCAAGTGTCAAGTTCTGCATCTGTAAGACACAGGCCGATGTGTGATGTCCACGCCTGAGAACGTACACGTAGACTATCAGTGAATGACACTGAATCCTTAACTCATCTGCGTTGAAAGACGTAACGAAGTAGAGAGTCGCGAATGTTCAGAATGTGCGGGAACTCATCGGTAAGCTTCTTTGTGTCGAGTTTGTTGTTTGAGCGAGGCGCAACAATGACGTTGCTTTGTTCTTGAACTGTAAAATTTTGCCATGTAAATTCAGGTTTGTAGTGATCTCTATAAAGTTCAAGAACTTCATTGTGCGAGATAGTTCCTGGATTAGTGAAGTTGTAAACACCTGTGAGCCCTCGAACAGCGCCCTCAATTGCAATTGGCAGAAGTTCATCGAGGACTGTCATCGAGTTCGGAACATTAATGACTTTTTCATAATGTGCGACTTTGTAGATGAAGTTGCGAGGATTCTCAAGGTTACTGTCAATTGGCATTCTCAGTCTCAGCTGGAAAACATTATCATACTCTCGCAACAGTTCTTCCACAACTGCCTTTGTGTGGGAGTAGTATGAACCATGAAAATTCGGAATTTCTTCTTCAGTGAATCCTGGGCCATCTTCTGGATGAGCTTCATCGTATGCAAAGATACAGCCCGTCGCAAAGTTCGTAACGTGAACTTTTGCTTCAGAAGCCACATCAATCAAGTTCAGGGTACCGAGGACATTTGTTCGCACAACTTCACATTTATGATTTTCGCACCAGTCTACATTTGGGCGACCGGTGATACCTGCAGCATTCAAAATGTGCGTTGGTCGAGCTCTCTGAATATCTCGCTCAATATCACTTCGGTTTTCAAGTCTGGCGCTCCCAAAATAGTATTTGTACTTACCATCGAGTAAATGACCGAGTGCCCCTCCAATCCATCCTGTTCGCCCATAGATCAAGAACACTGGTTCGTCATGTTCCAAAGTACTCTCCATGGAGAACTGACGAGTGAACGTCGAAGTAAGTCGGATTGGGTGCGGGGAGAGGGCACATTCCATATCAGGCCAGAACGAGTTCAAATTTTGCGACATATACCATTGTACAGTTTCCTTCAGACCACTTTCCCAAGAGATCTTTTGAGACCACCCCAATGCAGCCAGCCTCGAACAGTCGATGTAGTAGCGACGGTCATTGAACGCTCGATCTCGAACGTATGTAATCGTCTCTGAAGGATTACATCCAACGATATTGCATATATCCTGTGCAACAGACAGAACTGTTCGCTCTTCATGGGCACCAATGTTATAGATCTCACCCGTCATCGCGTTGTGGAGAAGAATGTCGAAGGCAGCAGCAGCATCTGCTACGTGCATGTACGAACGCGTCGCAAGTCCATCCCCATGTAGCGAGATCTTTTCACCCCGCATTGCTAACACCGAAAATTTGGGGATCGCTTTCTCAGGATATTGATTTGGTCCATAAACATTGTTCCCTCTAGTAATCACGAAGGGAAGCCCATATGAACGACCATATGCCATCACTAGCATTTCTGCTCCTGCTTTTGTTGCGGAGTAGGGGTTTGTCGGTGCAAGGAGAGAACCATGTTCAGTGTTGCATGAGTCAAGCTCATACGAACTCTCACCATATACTTCGTCAGTAGACACATGGATAAACCTTTTTAAGGAACGGCAGTTCTTGCAAGCTTCGACGAGCGTGTGCGTTCCCTTAATATTGTTTTCAGTGAACTCAAATGAATTACCAAATGAATTGTCGACGTGGCTCTGTGCAGCGAAGTGCAAGACCGTGTCGATCGATTCTTCTTGCAGCAAGTGGTTCACCAGATCGACGGAATTAATATCCCCTGTCACAAACTTCACGTTCAGCAGGTGTGCAACGGGCTGCAAATTTTTCAAGCTCGCGCAATAGTCCAACTTGTCCAGGATTACAATCTAATGGCGATTGCTTAGATTTCGCCGCGTTCGAGTAGGTCTCTGACTCACCTTGTAGTTGGCGTATTTGTTTGCGAGAAGGATAGCGGTGTGTGATGCGATGAAGCCTGCACCACCTGTTATCAGAATACTCTTCGAATGCATACTGTAGTTTTTCGCCACGTTTTATCGCGCAGCCGCGCACCGTTGATGTAGTAGCGTGTCGCGCTGACCACGCGCTCAAACTGAACCCTCGCGATCCAGAGCCGCGCGATCTCTATGAAGAGTGCAAGTTGACTTAGGCCTGCTGGACTTGATACGAGCTGATACCGTATTGGCGTATCAATGTACTACATATATGTAGTATATATGGTACCAAAAAATTTTGGTACAATAGTGTTTGCCCATACAAAATGCTTGGTACAGTGGTACGCTGGTACGGTACCAAGCCGTACCAACCCGCCCAGGCCTACTCGCGGCTAAATCAAACCAAAAGGGACATACCGCCTCAGTCTGGAGCCAGTGGGACGCGTAGTTGTCGATTAGCGAGTATGCCCCTTTCCTCACGTGCTACCACAAGCCTGTACTGTGCTGTGTCCGTGCTCGTATCTCTACTGCAAGTCACGATCAATAAGTTTTTATTCGAGCACTTCGCACTTTCGAGCCAGGTAGCACTGTTGACTTCTTTACACTTTCTAAGTACATACTGCATAGTGTACGCGCTAACTTGGTGCTGTGCGGTCGAATCGAAATATCTTGGCATCGCTGGCGAGCTAAAACTTGGGCTGGTTCACGCTTCATTCGTGTATCTTTCTCAAGTATCGCTAGCATATAACTCTTTGTCACTCTATCAAGTTTCACGTTTGCTTGTGACCCCATGTACTGTTCTGCTCAAATTTGTTCTGCATCGGCAGATGACAGGAAAGCGCAGAATAATCGCACTCGGACTGATCGTCTATGGCTGCGCATTGGTCACTGTGCCAGATTTAAGCCTGAGAACTAACTTCCTTGGCGCTTTCGCATTGGTTGGATCTATACCAGCAGCTTCTTTGGCACAGGTATGGTGCGCTCAATATCAAAACGAGCTTAGTGCCGCTCAATTTCTGTTGAACTGGACACGCTCTGCGGGGTGCTTTCTTTTTATGTGGGCTCTTGCATCTGGTGAAGTTAACACGCAAACGTTTGCAGATATTGCCAACCCGATGAAGTGCTCGTGTGTTATCGTCTCGTGTTGTGTTGCCTGCCTGGTCAATTTCTCTGGTACACTTGTCATCGGTAGAATCGATGCGTTAGGTTTTCAGGTGTTAGGTTGTCTGAAAATGATATGTATCATCTCTGCAGGCGTATTTCTGTTTGGTGATACAATGACTATCACATCATTCACCGGGTGCTTAATAACAGTCATTGCTTCAATCATGTACGCTGAAAACAAGATGGTTGTTTATGTGCAACATTACTTCACCCTCGCGAGCATGTTTCTCGTATTTATCAGTACGCTCAATCTTCCAATAGGCGTATCCAACCATTTTGTATCCAGGCAGTCCAGCTCGCTAGGCAGTACTCACCAGAAAGAATGGGGGCTTGTTGCGTGCGCCATGGCTCGAATGGATGCTCACCTGCTTCAATCTTGGGTGCTTTGGAACCATGTGGCGGGGATTGAGCATTTTATTATCATGAACAACAATGATATTTCTCCGCTAGGTATGCGAGATCAATTCTTTGAGGCCGTGGCACCTCTTGTCCAGCGAGGACTTGTCACAGTTCACAATTATTACAAGGACGTCATGAATAATTTCTCCCTCGCTGATGAGTACGGGCTCAACAGGTCAGATTACGAGAGTCTGTTTGCCATAAGCGGTGAAAACTGCTTGAAAAAGAGGTGCTACGACCTTTATGCTCATCGCGCAAAATGGTTAGCTATGCTCGATGTCGACGAAGTTGTGGTGTCTATCAATGGTCGATCGCTTTTGGATTATCTCGAGCAGCCAATCATTCGTGACAACTTACATATAGGAGGTCTCGGTATCCTATGGCGTATTGTTCACTATAGCGGAAACTTTTTGAAACCGAAGGCGATAGATGCGTTTGAGCCGTACAAGCTCTGTGAGCACCATCAGTCTGATAGGCATATCAAAACGATAGTCCGTGGGACCACTCCTGGTTTGACCGCACCAGTGATAGACATAAAAAACGCGCACTATATGACTTACAACGATGGTTACTATTGTGTTTTAGAGAGCGCTCTGACAGATACTGCCAGCTGTGATCCCACGAAAACTTTGTATAATAGTCAATGGGTTCGTCCAAAGAGTGCAGAGTTTCAGCTCAATCATCATTTCAGTCGCAGCTTTGAAGAGTTCTTGCTCAAGAGTATGCGTGGTATGCATCTCGAGTACGAAAACGACATCTTACGAGAAGATTTTGCGCCTCATCAAATGTGTAACACCGTCGCCGATGGCCCTACAATTGCAGCGGCCGCACGTGTCCGTAGACTTCGGCAGAGGATGCATCTTTTATCGCAGGGTGCATCACACGGGTCGTTGACTGGTGGGAAGTTCTCTTGGCCTTCGCAAAAGTACAACGTTGTCGTTCGTGCAATTGAACAGCATCAAGACTGGAATTCCACTTTTTACATAAATAACAACACCGATGCATCGTGTGTGCCTCACTCGCCGCAAGATAGTTTCATACATTTCTGGATGGAGGGTTACGATAAAGGATGCCAGTTCAAGTTCGGTTAGCTCACCGGGGCATGGCGTAGATCACTGCTATGACCAGAATGAAAGCATGTACCAGCAAAGAGATAAACTTTGAGGTCACCTGTTGGCACTTGTTGGCAGATGCTGATAGCTTAAATTGTGGTTTGTTTCGTGGAAGGAGATTCGAAAAATGGTTGTAAAACTTGAAATGGTAAACATCTGGTGAAACACTTATCCTGGCTTGAAACCCTATCAGAAGATCATCCCAAGAAGAACCTGTATGCAAAACGTAGCGGAACGATGTAGAACGGACACGCATGCACAAGTAGTTTCCCGGTCGTGGCTTACCTGTCACGACTTGCGGCGTTTCTGAACCGAAATCAATGAAAAATTCCCGTAACGTTCTCTTAAGTTTCTCATCCATCTCCACAACGTGTAAAACGAGATCATAGTTCGCGAAACCCACCCAATCAAAGTACTGCTGTATTTGCTCATGTGTGGTCATTGCACGCTCAGCGATAGACTCTATCTGGGATGTATAAGATGAGAAATTCCAACTTTTACATGTATATGCGTTCTCATCTGGTGCTTCGTCGCCTTCAAGAGTGCACAAATCAAATCGACCGCCAGGAAACGGAATCCATGTCTTCACTTGCGGGCGTATCTTTTTCAAAAACATCACAGCCTCCTTCGGTGAATTTTGCCTATTCAACTTTAGAATATCAGTATCAGAAGGATGCGACGGAGTAAAGTAACCAGCCGTAGGTATGTAAGCTTTGGTTCTTGTGAGTTTGGCGAGATCCCCGAGTTTTCGTAGAAATAGTCTACGTTTCTCATCTGCAAGCTGCAAAACTTTCTCGCGTCCGTACATGTCAGCAAAGCAGCTAGGGAATCCAGATGCGCCGGAGGCAAAATCAGTCAGAATGACATCAACTTGCTCATCCGGAACATTAAAAGCAGATGGAGCACTACAATCGACGAAGTTGATAATCCGATGGCCCTTGTGCTCCATTATCACCCACGTATCCACTTCGGGTAGTGTATCGTCAGTGTTGATCATGAATCTTGAGTTCTCATCGAAATAGTACCATTCACCAGTTGGAATAATATTTACATTCGTCAGGCCAATGTCTTCAATCATATCTTGCGGTATTATCGGCTCATGTAACTTTCCGACGAAAATGGGGATATCAGGCCGCCGAGCTGCAACTAAGCGAAGGGTATGTATATTCAGATGATCACTGTGACCATGGCTTATCCAGATAGCATCAGCATTGCACACTCGTTCAATTGCATTTTCTGGCGGTTTATGCTTCAACCACCATCCTCTTAAGAAAGCTGGACCAGTAAGCCATGGATCACTAACAATCACATGCTGCCCAAGCTTGAATTCTAAGCAAGCGTGCGATAGATAAGTAATCGTCATTTCATTGGAGTTGAGCTTAGTACGTGGTAGTCCTTCTCTCCATGGCGACGCAGCGATTTTCTTCAGGAAAGTAGCCGAACCATCTCGTCCATATTCGATGTGCAGGGGCTCTTGTTTGTGTACCTCTGGGGGATTCACGTATTCAAGTGTTTCACAGTCCAGTTTCCAGTGATGCCGAGTACACTTCACAATGTTTGTGCCCATGTCTTCAATATCAGTGCTCGGTGCAAACTTACCGCCCTGGTGTTTGCAAAGATTTTCGCAAGCTTGCAAAGTACCGTCTCCTCGCTTCAATACAAGCAACGAAAAACCGGTTTTTGATACGCAGTTGATTCCAGAACTCAACTCACGTACCTCGGTCGGTGACAACGTGAGCACCTCCTTCATCATAGCAAAGAGTGTTTCCGTTGAGGGTCAAAGTCTTCAAGTAGTGTGTATTGCGCTCAGTCTCAGACTGACAGTCTGTACCGTTGCGTCGACTGAGGCTGACTAGCAGTAAAATTTCACAAGGCCGAGCGATGTAGAGATAATACGATAGTAATAGGCTATCTCAGATGGCACAGCTCCAAAAATCCGATACTTCTCCAACCATAAAGTAGTACTTTTAAGTAAAACATTTGTTTTTTCTCTTTTCGTCGACGCGTATGGTATCCAAAACAAAAACAAAATTTAAGCCGACTAACAATGAAATCCATAACTTGCAGAACAGTAAGTTATCGTGCAAATTATCGAAAATTCACGACTAATAAGGCCGAATAAGAGTAACGTATCTACGTGATGAGAAAGTTTTCTCATAACTTCCGACTTGTGCAATAGTTGTCGTCATTTACTCTTAGTCCAAAGCGTTCTGATAACTTTATGCCCCGAGTTATGTGCGTACGACTAAGAGTCAATTTTCATAACTTTGACCATAACTTCGCCGTGCTCGCGAATCGTGAACCGTCGCGTCAGTTTTGCGTGATTGAATTGATCGGACATTTGGGCAAATTACGCGAGAGTTATCGAGCCGTATTTTCGACAACTTTTTCATAACTTTGACCCCCTCTAATTAACTCAAGGTTTGACGAGTAAAAGTTATTGACAAACCTTAATTTTGATGATAACTTTGGGCAAAGTTAGGTTGAGTAACAGAGGGATCCCTAAGAGAAAACAGGCAAATTTAATGGCATTTGGGCCAAATTACGAACATTCCGACGATTACGAAGATAAAGTATTCGTAATCGAAACCTCGTATTCAAATGTGTAGTTGTCTATTTATCAAATTATCGTGCGAGCGCCCACCTTTTTGCAGCCCATTTCGAGCGACATTCGTCGCCGCGGCGTCGTCGTTCGGGCGTCGAGCGACGCGAGACTGCGGGCGAGCAGCGCCATCACTACTTTCTTTGCGTTCGCGTGTTCGATGGTCGTGAACGAGGCGATGAGTCTCGTGCAGGACGGCGTTTTAGGCGCGGAAGAACTCGAGGCGATTTTTGTGCCACCCATTCTTTCTGCACAACCTGCAGACTTAGCCGCTACTTCTATTGTTTTTATTGTACAACACCATTCATTATGTACAGTGTAATAACCACGCGTCACAATCAACGACGCGCGAGCGCGAGCACTCGTCCGCCGAGACCATCGAAAACATTTTGTGACGGCGGCGGTGGGCGCTTGAAAGCGGCTATGTTGCCAAACTTGCGTCGGCACAGCATGTAGTCCGCGATACTCATGCTAGGCGTCGCGCTTGTAAACGTATATCCTGGAGTTGTCGCCTCGACGACGTCTGCCGTCGTCACGAAACGACTTGGTTCTCGCTCCACTTCCTCGCTAAACTTGACCAGTTCGGCGTAATTGGCGCTCTCGTCGTCGGCGCAAGCTGCCAGGAAAATATTACCGTCCGCGACGTGCGAGACGAACTCCAACCCCTCCGTAGTGTACAATCGCCGGTTTAAAAGCAGGTTCAGGTCCATCGGCGAAGGATGGAGTGGTCCCGTGCTCGGCAAGTTTTCTCGTAAAGCGGTTCTGCGGTTGATGAAGTTGCCGCCGTGAGCGCGCATGTTCTCCGGTCTAAAGTCCACCGGCACCACGTCTGAGCCAAAATATTGTGCTGTGATCGCGCGATCGTTAGCATAAGTGCTAAAATTCGCGTTGTTAAAGCCATTCGCGACTGCATTCGTTCGATTAATCGGGTACTTTGGGTCACCCACGTCTCCCGCCTCATCGACGTCAAACTCAACCTCGGGAAGCAGAGGAGGCGGCTTTCCTGGAACGAAACCCGGCTTCGGTGCGGTCGGGAAGACCATGTATTCGTGAAGCACTTCATTTCCGCGACGTGCTCGGTACCAACCGGGATTCGCGATGAATGGTCGCAGCCGTTCCTTCACTTCCTGAGCGAGCGCCGTCTGCTCGATCGAGCTTCGAACGGCGACCACTTGGTTGAACCCAAGCGCTTGCACCCCGAGCTGATTCGCGGTGCGAGAACGGTATTTTGCCTCCAACCAACTTTTCCAGTCGCATACGGCGTGCGGCATGACGTGCACGACGTTTTCTTTGCCATCAGATGCGTCGACGTAGTACTGCGCGAGCTGGTCGGCGCTGAGTACGTCGGCCGCTTGCCACGTTTTCTTGTGCCCTCCAAAGAACTTATCCGCGTCTCCTTTCCCATGGCGAGGCATATAATACAGCACGACGACGGCTTCAAACCATCGAAGTTCGTCCACCATCCAAACAATCGCTGCCCAGAGCGTGCCGTTGTAGTTGCTCCCGCAACAGTCCGTCACGAGCACTAAAACTTGTTCGCCGCGACATCGCATGGCGCGCTGCAGGAGCAAGTCGACGAGCATCGATACTGATTCCGTATGCAGAAGATCGGGTAAAAAGTAATTCTCGCATTCGCCCGTCACCAAATCCGCAAATCCAACATTTTTTTGCATCCTCCCGAGGAAGCCACCGCCGTCGGACGCGAGTCGCGCCTGAGGGAGTTTGCGACTCGTCTCGCCGTCGCAGTGCCACATGGCGATTCTCGGTACACTCGCACGAGTTGCGCTGCGCAAACCATCGCGCTTTTTTGTCGCCGCGTTCGCAAACTTCGCCTGATGCTGCCACCACGCGACGTGCTCGCGGCACACGACGTTCCTCGCTTCGTGTTCGCTATGAGCCTCCTCCAGGCGTTTCTCCTTGTCTGCAAGTTCCTGTAAACGACCTTCGATAGCAGAACCCGAATCACGTAAACGCTCGCCGTTCTCGCGCAACATCGCGCGCTGTAAAATCAGCGCATCCTTTTCGTATTTATATGTGGCGCACACGGGACACACATTGTGGTCCACGCGCGCTTTGTCGAGACCTCGAAAACGCTTGTTCCTCAAGTACCGCGATAGGTTCGCCATAAACATGCTCTCTTTGCATTGTAGTTGGGGATTCATTCGTCTGAAGAGTTTCCAAAATCCTTTTTTACCGTTCACTGGAACCGCTGAGTTGATGTGCGCCAAGCCTGATCGACTCGTCGGGCACCCAGCGATGAACGTTGCAAAAAAGTCGACGAGTCGATCTTGAACAAAGTTCAAAGGACGTGGATGTGCTTCGTAATAAGCGATCAAACCATGAGGAGGAGGCGCGCTTGGTGTCTTGCGCGCTTTCGTGATCGAATCTCGCGACACTCGCAGAACCGCCTGTGCGGCGTTCCGACATACGCCGGGGAATTGACAAAGAAACTCCCTTATCATGACTTGTTTTGCGCGCTGCGTGCGCGCATTCGCCGCTCTTTCTATCCAATATTGCATAGCATCCACGCCCGCGATGAGGTTACCGCCTAAACAATTTCTGCTGCAACAAAAGTCTGACTCTGTCATGACTTGAAGGACGTGCTCGGGGCTAGATCCGATTACCGTGGATGGACGTGCGCGATGCAAAAACTGTTAGAGACGAAAACACGTCGAATGCAAGGTTTTCACGGCTTGCGGCGCATGTGGAAGCCACTTGTGCGTCGACTGCATGACGGAATAGCACAGGACGAGAATAGATGATAGCTAGGATCTGTAATTAACTTTGTACGAGTTTTCAGCTTCAAAATCGTCGATTTAGCGCAAAAAAGCAGGCCACGCGTCTATGGGTCATGTTTGACCCATAACTCGAAAAATTTCGACACTAAAAAAGGATAGCCGCGCCCATAAGGATGGACGTTTAATAACCGACAACTTATATCACCACGCACCAACAACGAGCGCCTGAGTCTTCAGTAATTTTACATAGAGCCCGCAGTTCGGCTGCAGTCGCAGTTACAACAGGAAATTTACACATGCGGCAGCTCACGCTTACACGAAATTTTTAGAAAACTCAGCGCCCTCGTCGTTCTGTTTCTATTCCTACAAAGCATCACCCGTCTTCCGGGGCATGATAGTGCGACCCACTTTTCACTTCTGCCAGATCGTGGCCCAACTCATCTCACCTTGCCCACATCGTCTCAACCTGATGACCACGCCGGCTCTGCGAATGACAACCCACTTAGCAGGTCGCTTGATCTCGTTCGCTCCTCGAATGCTGCGATGGAATTGAAGTCCAACGTTTCGTTCAAATGGGTCAGATCGAACCTAGTCCTTCCCACTTTCATATATGGTTTTCCTGTCCGCATGACTACAACATCGTGCAGACAAGCAACTTGATACTACTTACTTGAAGCTCCTGACATGTGAATAGCGACGCAAACTAAAGTCAAGAAGACAAACGCTCGAAAGGAACTTGCGGCGTCTGACGTTGGAGTTGATACTGCAATAGTTGACGTAGATGTGCAAGAAGAGGCGTAACTGTCACCATCGAGGAGTCATCCGGCCGCATCGGGTCCAACCATCAGAGCAGGTAACGCATTGGTCATGTACGGGTTCAAAGTTTTCTCAAATCCAAATGTTACCTCGTGCAACGCCCTGTCTTCGAGTTGTGTATATCCTTCCCGGCGTATAACATGTTTATTCTTGCGCAGCCATCCAATTTGGTTTCGCAAAAATGCATCGCTGAATCCAAAGCTTGGGCGCAACCGGTTGTTGCATACATTATTCTCTTGTTGGCTTCGAGTGCTACGTATGAGAAGTTCACAGCATTTGATACATTGTGCAAATGGATAGGTATGTTCCTCCTTTTGTACAGAGAATCGCGAAGTTTTGAACATGAAACAGAGTCAATTTTCAGTTTCTCACATAGAACGTGCACTACATGCTCTGAATCTACTCCATGCAAAGATTCCATTTTTATCCAAGGTAATCCGAGCATTTCGGCAACACTTATCAGGTGCCAGAAGTGCATATAGTGCGCCAAACAGTTCATCTGGTCCAAGTCATATAGTTTTTCATTTTGCTTGAAGTACTCCTGCATGACTGTCAGATTCCTACCAAAAGGCAGTTTTACCAGATCTGAAGGGTTTGCAGTAACAAAGCGTCGCCAAATTGCTGGCCACCACGGTTGACCTCGAGGCGTTAGAGGAAAAGTACTGCACGGGGAACGGAAAAACAGAAAAGTCTTGAAACCTGCTTCATGTAATCGCTGCAAGTGCCAACCGTTCGCGAAGTTGTCTTTGGTGAAAGTTGAGGACGTAGAATGGTACGTCGAAAGTACAGATGTCCAATTTACATCTGAGCAAGTAGCCCAGATTTGTTGAGACCACTCGTCTGATGCAAAACATTTACTGTACTCTGTCGCAAGGCTGAGATTGTGACAAGATGGATTTAAAGCTTCAGGCGGGCAGCTCCTGTGAAGACTGCTGTCATTCGTGAAAAGCCCAAGACCGCGGAGCATACTAGTCGACATCCAAGTTGACCCTTGACTCGGTCCGCTAATCATGAAATATTTTTGTACCCTTAGATTTGAGTTTCTCAATGTCGACAACGCCTCAACCCGTGGGTTGACGATATGCGACGACGTGTCATCAAAACGCACGCGCGCCATTATCGAGGCGAGAAGGCGAGTTTCGCCTCGCCACGTGAGGCAGACGCTCGCGAGCGCCAGTGCGGGGACGAGGAAAAATAGTCCTGCACGTCCAGGACGACCAGTGACTTCGCAGCGCTGAATCCATGACACGCGTTCGCGCGCGCGATCGGCAGGGTGAATCATGGTACCAACGCCGTCGCGAGAGGTATCTCACGACGTTTCAAACGCTTGATCGCTTGTTTTGATGTCGTCGAGCTTTGAGGTACAATGTTTGCAGAAATATCTCTGAACCCGCACGGCGGTTTGAAGAGTAGTCAACGCCTAAACCCCGGTCGCCCCTTGGGAGTCCCAAGGGGCGATATATAAATTTTTCCCTCATCCCTAGACCTAAGTTGGGTCACCCAAATTGGCTGACCCAAGTTGGGTCACCAACGCTCTTCTCCGTTTACCGCACTGCGTTGCGTTGGTCGCCGTCAGACACCCGCTCGTGCGCTTACACGTGCGCCGGTGCAAAAACACCGGTACTTTACCGACGCACACGCGCATCAATGTCGTTGTATGTCACGAGCCTTTAATAAGACAAGCCGACGGATTCCGCAACACTCTGAACGAACCGTTTCGCGCGAACGAGGGCTTCTTCGTCGCAAATTTCTCCTCGCGAGATATGAAAGGCGAAGGCATTGAGAACGAATCGTTTACCATCTTCTCACGCTATATTCGTCGCAAGACTACACGAACGTTCGCGTTCGTACTTTTCGTCACCATAGCAAGTATGCTTTTGCTTCAAGCATTTTGGCGAGGTTTACAAAGTCATTGGAACGACGTACCAGTACCGGTGTTATGGACGACGACGATTGACACAAAGCCTTTACCTCGCAAGTTGCACACCCTGACGTTACCGAACGATTCGTCGTTCCCGTTAAAAATCACCACGCGACTCAACCCGACGTGGACGTTGAAGACGTACGACGCGTACGGCGGAGCCGAGTATATGGAAACGAACTGCAAAAAATATTCACGCGCGTACGGAACACTAAAACCACTCGCGTTCAAGGCTGATTTGTTGCGGTACTGCATTCTGTACACCGAAGGCGGCGCTTGGATGGACGACGACATTTTACTGGTGAAGTCTCTCGACGAATTGACCCACGATATGCGCCACGACGCGTTGTTCGTGTACGACAGACGCGTGTACAAACTCGCGGGCGGGCCGAAACAAGTGTGGAACGCGTTCATGGTGGTGGTTCCCGGGTTGGATGTTTTCGCGCGCGCGATGGAGAAAATCGCCGCGAACGTCGCCGATCGACGACACTTTTATCATTCGTTGTACTATACCGGGCCCGCGTTGCTCTACGAAAGCATCGCGGATGGAGACTCGATCGAGTTTCGTTGGCGCGTGCAACATAGAGACGCGTTGAGTGCGGCGAGTCGACGCGTCGCGGACGTGCGCACGGACGAGGAGGTGTTGTTGCACTTTAAGCTATCTCGAGCGACGAAGCACTACAGCGAAATGTCGCGGGGAGGGGACATTTATGCGTCGTGAAGAAGTCGGCGGAAACGATTTGGCGCGATCGATCGTACGTAGATTCTAGCTCAACGTGTAGTGATATATTCTCGAAATCGCATCATAGCTCATAATTCTCGTCACGTGCTTAATCACCCACCTCACTTCTCTTCCCGCAGTATTCGTCGTTCGTTTCACGCTTCGCCTCGTTTCGAGCGTGCGAGAAATCAGCGTGGTGCTGCTTTCTGCGGCGTGTTTCACCCTGTTCACACCGAATCACCGCGCCAAACCCGTGCTCGGGTCGAAGAACAGCACTCGTGCGTACAACCGAAGCCGACGCGTTCGACGCCGATCGCAAAAGACGTCGATGTCGCCTTCGATCGCGCGATCAACGCGATCAACGCCGATAAGCTCAAGCGCTACGCGCTTTTCGACACCGTCTCGCGCGGAGGCACGCAGAGGGCCGACGGTTGGTACCAAGACAACGTGGAGCCCGCCGTGACGCGCGCGCGCGAAGAGCGCGTCGGTCCAGCTGGCGAGGGTGGGAAGTGGTTGTGCGACCCGAACCGTCTGCGCGCGCGGGGTGCGGACTGTTTGATATGTAGCGTCGGAAGTTTGGATGACTTTAGTTTCGAAGAAGCGATCACGCGGGACGTGTCGAGCGCGTGAGAAATACACGCGTTCGATCACACGGTGTCGAACCCGCGAAACAAACCGTGCGGTGTCCACTTCATCCATGGGGATTAGGAGGCGCGCGCGAACCCGATGGGAGCGATTTTAGCCGACGTCGGCGCGCTCGGTCACAAAGGAAGGACGATAGACGTATTAAAAATTGACTGCGAAGGCTGCGAATGGAGCACTTACGGCAGCTGGTTCGACGCCGACGTGCGCGTCGATGAAATGCTCGTGGAAATACACGCGGGCACGATTGACTCGAACTTGAACGAAGTACATCAATCGTGGCTCTCTCTGATCGTCGGCGAACAACTTTTCGGCCGCGGCGCGCTCGACCCTTCGCGCGAGCCGGTGGCGAAACGTTTCTTCAGACGCTTTTCTTTACGACGAAAACTTTTACATTTTCCACAAAGAGCCGAATATCAAGTATTCACGATTGCACAAAATGTGCGTCGAATTTGGATTCATTCGCTTCGATGGTGGTATTGAGGGCGTGGAAAATTCCCCAAACTCGTAGTAGGTGACAGACACTCTTGTAAATCACTGGGCACGTCCTTTCGAGTCAGCGCTCAACTCTTCGATGACGAAACCAGCGCCACCAGCTCGACGTTCCATCGAGTCTTTCGACGCAAATGCTCGCCTGTCCTCCGTACCCGCCGCCACTGGGAAGAAAGTACCGCGCGTTCGCCAGGTAGACGAAATCTTCATCCGGGAGCGCGCTCAACCGCTGCACGATGTCGTAGCCGCGTCGCGTGAGAAGCTCGAGGTGACCTTGTTCGTGTACCACTCGCTCCCTTTGCTATCGCTAAAATGCTTCCTATGCACGGCTGAACCGACGACGACGACGGACAATTGTCTCTCGCAAAGGTGGTTATGACTGAAAGACACAAGACACCTCGTTAATTTCAAGCACTATGCCAATTCGAGCCGATGCGACCGCTCTCAGCCTACCCGAAGAAATCCTTTCCGCGGTTCTCGCATTCAACGAAACCAATTTGATAGTGTTTGTCAACCAAGTGGCGCTGCCTCGCCGTGTTGCGCCAGTTATTTCGGCGAATCGATTCTCGATACTCTATTTCGTCGCTTTTCAACGCGAAGAAATACCGGCGGTGTCGCGCGCTCGATCCACGCGACGCGCGCGAGCACGTAGTCTCGGCTTCGTTTCTGTCAAAGAAAAAGTCGTGCGTTCGTAAAGGACGACTTCTGAGAGCTAGCGCATCTCGAAACGAGCCGTACGAAAACGCTACGCGAGAGGCGCAGTTAAACTCCACCAAGTCAGAAATCAAGTCCCGTCCAAGTCTCATGGTGACGTTTGGAAGTACCGCGGCGAGCTGTTGAAAAAACACACACGTTGGGTTGTTCAAGTCTTCGCAGAAAACTCGCACTTCTAATGCCGATTCCGAAGCGTAACTCTGCACGCTCGCGTAGTACGACGTCGGAAAAGGTCCGTACGTCGTGTGCTTTGACGGCTCTTTCGCAACAAAATGACCCGTCCAACGACTGTAGGAGCCGCTAACGATGTCTCCCGCGCGCACGTGCACCGCGAGCACATCATCGCCGACACTCTCGCAGGAACGACCAAACGCGTGTGTCATGTTCGTTTCAAAGTAACGCGAGATAGAATCGGTTACGACAGAACCGTCTGCTATCAACATTCGGTCGTCTGCAGAACCGTTTTGTTGACGAAGCGCGTCGTTTGATTTGAGGTACGTAGCGTACCAGCGACGCCCGCTCAGTTTCCGACACCTCTTCGCAGTACGCTTATTCCGCACACCATCGACCTGTTTGTTTGCAAAAAACGTATTTTCTGATTTCCATACCGGTAGCATGTCGTCGAGTATGCGCACGTGACAACCGCGGACGAGCGCGTCCTCGAGCATCGTCGCGAATATCCGTACCCTATTGCCGAGCCGACCGTACCATCGCTTAACTGAAATAACATCTGCGTCATCGTAACCAGCGCTCGATGGCTTCATTGGCGTGAAAACCATTCGCTCATGTCCAGTCTTCGGGTTTGAATGGACGTTTTTGTCGACGCCGACGCGCGCCTCGCCGTTGCTCCCTCTCGCGATAGGACCATAAAACCAGTCGCGCAGCCATCGTCGCGCTCCGGGATGCGCTATGGTTTCGAATACATCGCCGTCTGCGGAAAACATACTTTGAAACGTCTTGGCCGTGAACGAAATCGTGCCCACGCGTTCGCCCATTTTGACATCCGGCCGTCGAGGACAGACGAGATTCCCCTCCTCGTCAATTGAAAGTTCCAAGTTTTCAACCGTCGGATGCATGAAGTTGGAACAAAAGAAACCAAAGTTATGACCCGGCAAAAGTTTGTGTAGCAATACATCGCTCGATAACATTTCTTCCTCGAGCATCTGTCCGTAATACGTTTGTAAATCGTATTTCGGTGGCGTCCTTGCGCTGGACGTAATCCTCCTCCGTTCAAAGTCTCTGACCTTTGCTATTGTTTCGCGATCGAGCGACCAGAGATCTCCGAGTGCGTCGAATTCCGGTCGAACCGAAGAGTGCGCGGAATGAAAACACGCTCTCATTCCCTCGCAGTGCGCGCCTCTTTGGTAACCCACGACCCACGACGAGCTTTGGCTGAACGTCTGTCCCAAGTCTACGAAGACGAGAGTGTCGAGATCGATCCATATCACCCTCGCACCGAACGCCGTCATCACATGTTCCACAACATCGAGTTTCGCTCGTGAAAGCGCCGCCCACGGCCCGACGTTCGTGTACGCGTTTGGCGGAAACGAGTGCGAGTCGCACGCGTGCATTATTACGTCAACCTCTGTGCCGAACGTAGTCTCGAGCGGAATCACGTCCGGCGTGTCCGTGTACACGTGCAAACGCGGCGGTTTCCTCGCTTGCGATCTCGCCAACGACGAGTACATGAGCTGCAAAGCTGTCTTCGTACTTTCCACGCTCCATCTTTTGCCAGCGTTCCGCGCAAAGGCAAACGTAGCGAAGCGAATCGGTTCCGGGTCGTCGGCTGTCGACGCTTCAAGCCGACCTCCGATGCACGGTTCGACGAACGATCGCGACTTTTTCCTTTGGAGTCTAACGTCATCGCTTTCTCGGGCGCGCTCGCGAGTGCGCTCTCTGCACAGCCAGCACGCGCACAGCGCGACGAATACTACCGGAAGCGCTCGTCGTCGCGCGCGCCGCTGCGTTCGATGCGCGGACGGAGTCGCCCGCGCATCGCACGCGAGCATCACGCGACGTGCGCGCCGCGTCCCCGCGGACGCGGTCGCCCGTAATGCGGAGCGTCACGCGAAACAGAGCCGTCGCGGTCTGCTTAAGACGAGGATGTCGGCGAGGCGCGCGTCTCACTCGGTGCGTCGATCCGGGTGCGCGGTGAAGATGATCTCGCGCGCGTCGTGCGTCGTGGGCGTGTATTACGTCCCCACGCCCCGTGACGGCGCCCCGAACGCCCTCTACACACCCATCGTGACACCTTCGAGGGAGAGCCTAACGTCCAAATCGACGTGGAAACTTCGCCCTAGAATCGCGCGCGCGAGCGTCGTTCGCGCGCCGGGCGTGTCGCCGACTGTCGCGCGCCGTGCGACGAGGGATTAAGACGCCGACGACGCGGGTGCGCGAGCGCGACGCGCGAAGAAGGAGAACGCGTCGAATCGCGAATCGCGACGATTCTCGCTGACGAGGCTGAGAACGATGCCCGCGGACGCGTGTGTCGTCGGGACGACGCGCGCGGAAGCGACGCGGGCAGCGTGGAGCTCGGTGAGCAGGTATATGTCGCCGTTCATGACGTATTGGTCGCTGATATTCGCGATCGCCGACGCTAACTGTCTCGGCGGCGCTAACTGTCTCGCGCTTGGACATCCGTGCGGTGAGAGTTGTGCAACAAACGTTCTACTCAGCGTCGGCCTGGGAAGCTCTGACGCATTGACGCACCTCGAGGTGTCTATGAAGAAAGCCGCCAAAGTACGATCTCCAGGCGTATTTTAGTCTGATGCTCGAAAATGGTGTACTTGCCGAGAACGTTTTGCTTCACAACTTTTCACCGGACCTCAATTTTGGTTTCACGTGTTCAAACTTTGAGCACCCAACGTCGACTAATATGGAAATTTCTGTCGATAGCGACGACGCACAGCGTTTGAGGTGCCCTATTCCAAAAGGTGTGAAAATGTCACCGCGAGTAGGAACCATTTCGTTGACCGCGTGGTCGTTTCAAAAGATATTTCTGGATGAAGACAAGCCGACGTTTGATAGGCTTTCTGACGATAAAGATGCTCGCGCATGGTTCGCGCGATGGTTTTACTCGCCGCTCTGAAAGAATTCGGCAGTAGTTGTCGCTAGATCGTAATATTTAATACTATACCATACCTAAGGCTAGCTCATTCAGGCGATTGGAAACGTCCGTGACGACGCGCTCGTACGTAAATTCTTGTATCAACGCGCGAGCATTTGCTGTGATATCACGCAACTTCGTTAGCGATTCGCCATCAGTGTTCGTGATAATCTTCGTTTTTTCCACTAAATCGTGCAAATCTCCAGATATTCCGATGTAGTGTACTCCATCTACCAGCTTGTCGCTGTAATAATGCTTGAAGTTTGACTTGACGAGGAACAGGACGCTTCCGCTTTCCATGCGCCACCGGTTTCCCCACGCGTCGACGTTCCCGTCGATTTCGAGGATACCTTTGTGCGTGATCCAATGCTGTTCCGATACGCGCGGGCTAATACGTACATTTGTTTGTCCTCTACACGAGTGTACCCTTCGCGTGATCTCGGCGTCGAGCCAAGGAACGTTTATGGATAATTGCGCCGCTCGCACGCGCGGAAGTTTGACGCACGCGGTAGCCCTTTCGTTCACGTCGACGCGAGTGGACTCTTCTACTTCACATTGTGTTGACATACCAGACGTCGAGCCTCTCCAGAACACGTCAGATTTGCGTTCATCGAACGGAATCTCGCGTTCACGCAGGTTCCGAAGCAACGGCTTGAACCCGTCGCGCTTGATGAAGTGGAAGTTTGGCGCGAGCACGACTGATTCGTCGGTGAAACAATTCGCATTGATAGAGTGCGCCATGATGAAAATGTTTAAGGATTTCAGCACCCGTTGCAGCTCCCGCGGTAGAGACGCGTCGTCGTCAATCACCCATAGGAGTCGTAGAGCCACGTCGATTCGTTCTCCTTGGCTCTTTCGCCGTTCCACAGCGATGTCTCGGAGAAACCGCAGGGCACTTTTAAAGTAGCTACGATTTAGGGGTTGACGCCTACGTGCGACGAAGGTGTACGAAGACGGCGAAGATGCTTCCGGATGAATGGTGAAGCATGCGACGTCTTTATCGAAGATGCGCGAACTGGATTTCAGCATCCGTTCCCTCACGTCGCCGCAGCAGTTCCGACAGTGCGTCCAAGCCTCTTCTCGTATCCAAAGTTCACTCACATATTTCACCGAACGCTCGCATCCGCGTTCGACGAATCGTACAGGCGATAGAAAGTTCAACAACCAAAAAGCCAACAACACACGCAAACCGAGCCACCGTGCGGAGGTTTTTTTCATTGCTGCAGTGGACTATCTCGACGACCTCCTGCTATTTGTCACCATTCCTTTAGTGCACGCGCACTTTCCCATCAGCTTCGTTACGAAGCGATTGAGACGTCGCAGGTGCGCGCGGCGATGACTGTTGTTGGTTTGCTGCGGAAGTGTTGGTTACAGGACTGGGGAAGATCCATTAGGCCTGCTGCACTTGATACGAGCTGATACCGTATTGGCGTATCAACGTATTAGGCTTTTCGTATGGGCAAACAGTATGAAAACAGTCGTTTTTGATACGTATCAGGAAATTCCCGATACAGGTCACTTTTGAGCCCTCAATATGTAAGTTCGCGCTTTTCGACGCTACAGCGGCGCGACGCCGCGCCCGAATGGCATGAAAATGGCACGAAAAGAGAGACGAACGACGCACGCGCGAATGGGGGGGCACGACCGGGGTTTAGGCGTCGAGTTTGAATTCGCGCGAGTTTGAATTCTCATGGATGAGCACTCGCGCACGTACTTGCGCGCGGCAGTCGTCGACGCGCGATGTCGAGCGTCGACGAAGGAGGCGTCACGGTGAGGAGGGAAGCGGACGTCGTGGCGATGAGCGAAGATGGCGAAGCGGGCGACGCAACAGCGATGGTGATGATGGAGTTGGTGAAGATGAAATCCTCTCGTCAGATGACGACGACTTAGACCAGTACTTAAAAGAGGTAGACGAACTCGTCATGTCGCCACACGCAAACGTTTCGAATCGAACGGAAATGACAAGTTTAGGTTACCTCGATGAAACCGTGCTGGTACAGGATGATGTCTCGCATCCCGCTCGGAACAAGCCAAAGGAAACTTTTGCACAGAAGGCAGCTCGCAAGGCATTAGAGCGTCAAGAGAAGGAGAGACGTAGTAAGAGTAGAAGATTGAATCAATAGATAGACTAGCGCGCGACATGCGTCGGTTTTCGCGCGGTTCTCGTCGATTCGCCACCGTTGTACCAGCTCGTATCAGCTCGTATCAGCTCGTATCAGCTCGTATCAGCTCGTATCAGCTGGTCACTACTGTTTGCCCATACGATTGGCACGTTCGGACATTCGGCTGATACCGTACTAGTACGCTGATACGGTATCAGGAAACTGCCGATACCGGATTCAAGCACCCCTAAGATCCATGGCAGTGATATGCTTCGCAACACTTTTTCCATCGTAATATTCTTACAACTGATTTCTGTCGCGCTCAAATCATTCACGACATTCTAGCTAACGACTAATTAGTGGCGAGGAGCTTCGCCTTCCACTGACGTTCGGTGGAATAGTGTGGTGGATTCATGCACTTCACTCGGTCGCTTGTGGATCAACTCCCGCGAGCGCGTCATCGACGACGCGGAGCACATCGTCGACGTTTGCGTCAATCTTTCCAACGTAACTTCCGCGCCCCATGATCAACCAGTAGCGTAAATGCAATCCAAGCGATAGCTGAAAGTACATTTCATCGAGTTGCATACCTTTGGAAGAATCGAATCCAATCTCGACGACGGCGGTTCCTTCGCGACAAAAAATGAGATTCGATAGACCCGCGCCGTGCGGCGCTATCACGACGGCGGCTCGATTGAACATTTCGATGTGTTCGCGGAGGGGCGCGTCCAAGACGGCCGGTCCAAACTCTTCGACGATGTAGCCTGAGCTTTCGTAAGTTTGCTTGAGCCGCTCGACGAGTTGCGCGTGCTGAATCAAACTGCGAACACGCTTTCCCCGATCGATGATCAAAAGTGTCTTTACCGTCGCTGAGGTAAGAGACTTAGGTACTATCGACGCTCGCAGCGAACTCATAATTTCGTACGGGTATTCCGACGGTTCACCGCCGTGGTTCGGATTCTCACCCTGATCGCAATACGGCCATTCTATAGTCGTGTACAAAGTGTCCACGCTCACGACTGAGCGAGAACTTGGTGTGAATGGAACGATCCGCGACGTATCGACCCCGTTCGCTTCGAGCGCGTCGTAATATCGTTGAGTCCACGGTGTCCACGGCGCGAACACGGGCACGTCTGCTGGGAGCGTCTGCAGCAACCAAAGCACTTTGGGAAGCGTTTCGTGTGGAAAGTGGCCAGGAGCGTCTAGATATGGGAAAATTGCCGTCGCTAGACGCTGATAGTGCGCAGAAATGGTCGTCGAGGCGGACGTTCTAGGTGATCGAACGTAGTGCTGATGCATGAATGCCCTTTCTGTGTCGAAAATAGTACCGGGTACGTTCTTGTGAACTGATCCCCACATCTCGACAAAGACGCACGAAAATTTCACGACGTAAGAATTCGACGTGCAAAAACGCGTTCTCTTGCCGCGTCGGGACATTGGAGTTTGCGTGAAATCAGCACACTCTATCCAAACGCTCGGATTCAAAATAGCACAATTCGAATCCTCAGACGAGGTCGATACTGAACCGATGCGGAAACATCGACCGTGGTCGCCGTGTGTCGCCTCGGCAATCACTGCGACGCCACTGACATTGAGCACATCTGTCACGACTTGAAGCTTGTCGTAAACTGGAAATTGTGAGCTTCTGATTTGACACGAATGATTCGATTGCTGGAGCGCGTCACAAGTTGCGCGATGTGAATGGTGCTCGTTTGATTGAATCCAACGTGCTATTTCGTTCGCCCCGAAATTGATTTCTTTCTTCAGTGATGCCTTGAGTGATTTTTTGACGGCATATCGCGTTCCGTGACGACCGGTGTGATGATGTACTTTCCAATCCCACAGCGCGCGCGCTCTGTGTGCGTAGACGCGCGTGATCCAATCGTCTATCCATGCGTTTTCAAAAACAGTCGGGTAGTAGGCGCATTTGAAAATTTCCATGTGCGTTCTATGCACCATATCGTGTGTCAATATTTTGTGATTGACATTCTTCGGACCTTGCACGACTGGCCCGACCACGCCAACGTTCGGCGGAGTGCCTGACGCGAGTTCAGTGATTGCCATGGTGGTCCACAACGGCGTTAAAAATTGTGTGTCGTCGTTTATCCTGGCGATGTACTCATTCCCGTCTTCAAACGCACGTTTGAGAATTTCGTTAAACGGGATGCGATTCGGGACTCGAGGGTAGAACTCAACCACGATTTTCAGTTTGTCATTCGCGATTTCGCGCAGGTGTGCGCGATTTTCGTCGCTCGTATAAAACTCGTCGTCGGAGTCGACCCCAACGTAGAGTGTGTACGTGTACTCTGGCTCCAAAGTTTTCTTAAGAGAGGGTAGCATGATGGATGAGAGCGCTAGGTTTTCCCAACGCATGTCCGTGATCCCTCTTGTGGTGCTGGATACCACCACGGCCACGGTACAATTCGAGTTGACTGATCGTTTTCGAGAAATCAAGTCGTCGCTCGTCGCGAGCTTCACCGTCCTAAGAGGTGGTGCGGCAGAACTTTCAAGAGACAGTTTCCTTGTGTGACTGAACACCGATGCCACGGCAAAAATTGCCGCGCATAGAATCACCCGAGTCTTGCGTAAGCGTCGGAGCGATTGCGCGACCATGGGTTCGCACCGACGAAGAATGTTTTCAACGGTTCCTGAAACGCTCGAGTGAGCGACCGCGGTAAACGTCCTTAGAGCCTCGCATTTGTTATCACGCACAGGTTCGGTAGAGTGCGAGAATCATACGAACGTTTTGCTCCACGACGCATTCGTCGTGTCGTTGTGAGGCTAGAAACTCATCGTGCGATTTTTAGGCTTGTCAGAACAATACTACTGTAGACATTATTAGTTGCTACACGTCTTACCACGCGAGAGAGCGTCATTCACCGATACCGCATTGTATCGTACACGCGTACGATTGCGTCGAAAATTCAGAAGAACTGTCGCTCTTAAACGGAGCGCCAACGTAGAATTCTGCCAACTCGTCTCGTAATCCCATCGGAAAACCTCGACACACCTTAGATCCAAACTTTGAACAACGCTTGGTGTCCACGTCGTGCGCGAAGCAAGAAGTTTTCACTTTCGGCCAAATGTACTTTTTTAAAAATGCTTGATCCTCGCCCCTCGCGCCCATGATACGCGCCGAACTGTCGATTAAAGCCTTCGTTATAAGCTCAGACATCGACGTGTCTCGCAGCGCGCCGCGCTTCATTCCAAACATCCCGCCGAGTATAGGCACGTCGTGCGCCGCGTGATCGCGCATGATATGAAAGTCTAAACTACTTGAAATCCACTGGTTTACCGCAAAGAGCTCGCGTGGACTTAGGCGACTGTCAGCGTCTCTCACGATGGCGAGACGGACTTTGGGATCGTCGTAAACTAAGAAGCGCGTCAACATCTTTCGAGAACTCGAGCTATTCAAAGGTAAGCTCGACGTGCATCGCACGAGCTCAAGATTTTGCTGCGCTTCCAATGTGCGTTCGGCTTTAACATCGATACCGATGACGTAGACACGCACGATCCAATCGGGGTAGTACAACGTCGCGTCTTTTGCGTTCTGCACGACGCCGTTCAGAAACCAAGGAAAGTCTGCTTCTTCACCCTCGTTAGAGGGAGCGAATAAGCTGAAGGACAAAACCTTCTTGTGGAAATTCCACGGCTCGAGCTCTCTCGTCGACGTTTGTTCGCAAAAATCGCGAGCGTTCAGGAGAGCCCGTGTCGCTCGAACGGTGTCACGTTTGGCGGCGTGAATCCAACCAAAACGGAATAGCGCGAGGGCGAACAGAGCGGCGCTCGCGCCGCGCGCCGCGTGCACGCGTACGATGTTTCGACTAGCGCGCGCATACATGTGTCCTCGCGCAGCGCAGCGTTCATTCCTGTCAATGCGCGTGCTGTGCGTTGGGCGTTGGCAGACAGCGTCACGATTGCCTTTGCCTCTTCGTACTCCCGATTCGAAATTAGGGTTCGCAAATTTTGTCACCGTCATAAACAGAACGTTGTGAGTTTGTGACCTCTCATACGTTTAATTAGAGCAAATTTTTGGCTTTGACGCGCTGGGGGGCGGGCGACGGCGTCGCGCGCGCAGAAACGAACGAACGAACGGCCCCGATCACCGCGCGCGCGAAGCGCTCGAAAACCGCCGACGCGACGCAACGCAACGCGCGATTGAAATGCGAAAATCGCGCGATTTGAGGTTTTAGCGAGGTTTTGGCGCTAGGGCTTAGAAACGCGACGCGAGATCTGCGCCCGAATCGATGCATCGTTCTTTTTTATCGCCCTTCCCGAATTTTCAGCGCGCGCGCGACGGGATTACGACCAGAGCCGCGTGAGAGGCGTCGCCACGATCTCCGCGCGCCGCCGCCGCGTCCGACGAGGGCGACACCACGTCCGAGGCGCCCGCGTCGCGGCGCTACGTGTTGTGTACGGGCCCGCGCGCCGTGTTCAACGGCCTTGGGCGCGATGTGATGAACCATGTCGTATACAACACTTCACTTCTCTTAACTACGAGGATGGTGACCCGCGGGAGTATCTACTTGTTGTGCGAGCACTACGCGCGCGACGAAACGCAACCAGGTTTGTGCCACACTTTGCGCGTGACGACACACGTCGACGCTTCAGGTGCCTCACTACCGGCGGGTTTCAATGCACGTCCTGCCTCGCGTGCCCATCATTTGAAGCGCGCCCGTGTGAAGATAATGTCAACCGCGCGTCCAAATACGCCTGCGTCGTGCCGTACCACGAAACTGCGTTACAGCGCCCTGTTGGTAATTGGACTAGTTGGCGGTAGTGTTCCATACTTACTTCGTCGTCACCTCGATCTCGCTTCAGACGACGCTCACCACTCCATGCTGGTCCGGTTGCGCGAAGGCACGTGTGAATCGCTCGCACCTCTTTGTGAAATCGATGGCTCGCCACTGCAAAAGACGCTGTACAAGTCACACCCAACGTTCTACGACTTTATGCTCCGTCGAAAAGCCATCGAAGAGGCATGGTCTACGCACGAATACAACGTTGATGAGCGTAAATCGAAGTCCGTATATTCTGATCGAGTGCATTGCAAGCCAAGTGGACGCTGCGATGTCGCCTCGGGAGGCTTGTACCTTTGTCCCCCTGTCGTGTATGGCGTGCGGGAGGTCTTGCGAAGGCTAGATGTCGGGAAGAAATTTTGCGTTGTGGGATCTGGTTCGCTCGTTCTCGAGGCTTGGGCCCTCGAGACGACGAGTTTAGACGTTGTTTCGTTCGATTTGTTCAACACAGAGTACCAGCGTCGCATTTCAGAAACGATACGAGCCATGTACGACGAAGCGCGTTGGTTACAGGTCGCTGGTCCGTTTGAGGCGAATACTGTACGTGCGAGGTGCGGGGCGATCGTCTTCGACACAAACATAGCGGGAACGCTCAATAGGTTACACTGGGCCAAGCTCGAGGAGACGCTCACGATTGAGGATCCTTATATGTGGGTGCAGCATAACAACTGGGAAGACTACGCGGCGCATTGCGCAAAAGTCGGCTGCGGTTTCCATCACTTCGGATCGACACGCGTGAAGAATAACGAGTGCTATCCTGATACCACCGTCATTCCCTCAAACATGCACCCCGCAGTGCTGGATGCCGGCAATAGTTGGAATGAACAGTATCAGTTTGGGCGTTGGCAAACGTTTCGTTTAATAGGGTTCAAGGGTGCCGAATTTAAAATCACCGCCGATTCAGTGAGGTCAATCACGCTAGGCACCGTCGTCGTCAATGGTAAACGATTGATCCGGATAGACGATTATCCGTTTCCAAGCTCCATGTCAATCGAAACGCAGCAAACGCGACTCGGACGTGTGCTCGATATCCTTGAGGCGTACGCCGTGCCGTACTTGCTGGGGGTGTCTCCCATGCAAATGTTACTCAAGGGCAACGTAGATCAGCACGTGCAGTTTCTAAACGCTCGCGTTAAAACAGGATTCGTCTGCATGCACGGATTCGACCATCGCACGGATGAAAACACCGATCTCGTGGATACAGAAAAATGGGCGTCTGGAGGAGAGTTTTCAAAATACGGAACTGATCAGACGTCATTGCAAGAGAAGTGGTCCAAGGGGCACGACATCTTAATGAGAATCAATAGATACACTACAGAACATTTTATACCTCCGTTCAACGCGTTGACTCAGAGTATGGTGGACGTGTTGATGCGAAACAACGTGACTTTTATTCACACAATTGACGTCGCGCTGAGGAATCGACCCGTGGGTGCTGTGCTGTATGAGGGCGTTGGTGGAAACTTTGGTGGCTGGATCGAGGACTACGTCGTCCCAACCGACGTTGTTTTCGTCGTATCAGAATGGAAAAAGACATACGGCTTTGTGAGCGACGTCGACGCTTACTTGCGACGCAACCCAAAAGGATCTCAAGTCACCCTGCACTGGTACTACGACACGCAGCGTCGGAACTGGGCGCGGTCGTATAAAAAGTTTGCGAAATACGTGCGGATGCAAATCGCTTGATTGAGCTGCATTGTATGTAACGATTCGCAACACGTGCGTGAGACAATATTTCTACACTATTTTTGGTTCGTCAACGGTGCACAATAACGTACGTGTATTCGTAACCATGAAAAGATACCAGCGGTAATCTTGACTCATGGCGAGATAGTATTATTGTTAAAACAACGATCGAGATTATCGTAGCACCAGAGCAAATATAAATTCTAGGAAGCCCTTTGAGCAAAGCCCCTGAAGCTGGTGAAATTTCAAAGTGCCGTCAGTCAGGAAGCCTTATGCGAGAGCACGCAGGCAGCACCGAGCCTGCTATTGCGGTTTCATGTAATAGCAGGTAGCACCGAGGTAATATTACATCGTTCGCACCGCAGTGATCCGCGCAAGATGATGTCGCGCGCACGTGTGCGACAAAACGCAGCGAGACTCGTGCCAACCGGCACGCAAGCGGCACACGTTGACGCGGTAATAACATTAAAAACACGCGCGCGCGCTGAGCAGGACGCAACGTGCGCGTATAACCTGCCGTCGAATATCTTGGGCGAATTCTCGTTATATGCCATCTGGGATATGACTTTTGCGCGCGGGACAAGTGAGAGAAGTCTCCAGCGCGCTAAGCGCCCCGAACTACTTTGGGGTCGCAGCTTTTCCGCGCTCGTAATCATCACGGTTCTCGGCGGTGCGCTTCACTTCATTAAGTCTCGATGGTGCGCTTCACATCATATAGCTATCATGCGATCGTCTCTCTTCAAACCAGCCGGGGTTGACGCGTGCGATTTCGCAAATCTGTTCGAGGATATGTGGGAAGGAAAAGATGCAGAGGCGCTGCTACGGGGAATCGAGAAACGAGGTGGTGCCGACGAATCAGTTCGTCAGAAATTCATGCAAGATTTGTTTAGAGTCTTTCACTCACATGGCGTGAAATTCTGGCTCGAAGAAGGAACGCTCATTCAGATGGTTCGAAATTTGACTGGGCTGCCAGACGAACCAGCCACACTACCGTTTGGTGACATTGACGTGGGCATTCGCGATACTGAGCTTTTCGCATCCGGACCTCTGGCGCAGGCTATGTTTGTTCTAAAGTTTCACGGTTTTCGAATAATACGTTGTCATCGCCCAATATTCACGCTCGAGCGGGACGGTGATTACGTCGACATCATGATTTTTGCTTCGAGCGCTCCGGCGTGCCAAGTGCGTGAACCCAGCTCAACACACAAGTGCTCCGATGGGATCGCGCCATACGTTCTTCACACGCATCAGCAGCAGTGGAACTTCTTGGAAGGTGGCTTAGTCTCCTTGCCGGGGAGCAGCCTACTTGAAACGGTCGACTACTTGGAAGCCATGTTCGGAACAACATGGTATCAACACGATGTGCCCAACTGGCGACGCACACAATCGCCGAATCCTGGCGGAGGAGGTTCATCGGCAAACTGGGAACGGACTGATTCTAGACTCAAATCGAACCCCAAAAGGTTTACTTTCGATAGATTCGGTGCAGTAGCAGATCCCAAAATGTGCGCGGCGCCGTGTTCATACACATTTCAGAGCGTGTTAGCCAGTGGTAAGCGCTTGGTGCGCATAGACGACTATCCATACCCGGATGAAACACCAATCGCGCTTCAACGTAAGTGGCTTGAGCAAGCAATCATGATATTCGAACGCAGCGGCGTCCCGTATCTACTTGGAGTTTCACCGCATCGACTAGCTTACGATGATGTACAGGAGCATATAGATTTTCTCAACCGCATAGTCAAAAAGGGATACATCTGCATGCATGGCTTCACGCATAGAACAGACGCGCATACGGACATAATCAGGACTAGTGTGTGGGAGAGAGGAGGGGAATTCGCGAAATATGAGACGGAGGCCGAATTGGAATCTGAGTGGCTGAAAGGAGATGCCATTCTTCAAAAGTTACATCGCTACACAAGAGAGCACTTCATACCGCCATTCAATGCTTTGACGCAGATGATGGTGAATGTGTTGATGCGAAAGGGTACTCGATTTATACACTCTTTCGACGTAGCACTTTGTCAGCGTCCAGCTCGAACTATTCCTCATCCAGATGTTGGAGGGAATTTTGGTGGTTGTTTGGAAGACATGCGAGTTCGACAATCAGCAGTTTTCGTCGTCTCAGAATGGAAGAGAACGTACGCTGAAGCCGATGAGCTTCGAATCGAGCCGCATGGATCCCAAATCACGCTACACTGGTACTTCGACGCAAAAAAATCCACCTTTCCTCGTTCATATGAACATTTAAGTGAAAAATTGCTTGCTTCGGGCGACGATAAATTTCATGCGGAGAGTACAACACATCGTTTGAGCGATAAGTTGTAGCTCTACGAACGAATCGTTACGTAAAAAAGATATAGCAACATATCATTCGACACTCGATGATGTACAATCAACTTCTTTTCTTTGCGATGACGTAATATCCGCGCTCGTTCGCGTCGCGAGCGAGCCAGCCTTTGATCAGGTGATGCCCGTCGCAATTGTTGAACAAAATATCGAAATCTGAAAGAAAAACATCAAACATCAACTGCGTGAGACGAATGGGGTGATAAATGTTTTCGCCGAGAACGGCATCACCGGCTGGTGGATTGGGGTAAAACCGCTCGTGAAATATGAGTATTCCCCCTGGCCGCAACGCGGCGTGCAAACTATGAAAGTATTCGATGGCATTCTGCACGTGCTCTATCACGTTTATAGAAATGACGGTATCGTAAGCTCCTGTGTGTAGTCTTGACTCGCCAGGCGTTGAAATCACTTCGATTGGAAATTGAAAAAATTCTTTCGAACCGAGCTTGCGCAGTTCACCTGTGCGATACGCACAGGTTGGGACAGTGTTCATGTAGTACGACGCGCCTGGCTCGACGACTGTATATTTTTGTGTTTTCAAGTCTGGTCTTTTGTGAAGTACGCCGCGGAATTGGGTCCACGGACCACTTCCAAACTCAATGACCGAGCCTAGATCAGCGTTGGGCTTGAATGCTTCGTAGTCTTGAAATCCTTCCCAATGATCTTCATATCTATCCCCATTTTGTTTCTTCAAAGTCGCCCATAGCTCCCCTTCAGCTTGTTGCGCTGCTTGCCAAATACTCACAGGCACTATTGGCACACCGGAAACTTCACTCGAATAACACAAGTGTGCGCAATAACTCAACTTGGTTTTCAGAGAACTCTCAGAACCAACATGGCAGTTCCCACCGCCAGCTTCGGATAGAGGGGTGTTTATGTCCAAAGTGACCCCGTCAGATCTTCGAAGATTTGGACAGTCGGCAGTGTACCACGGGTTCGCAGTGATTTTCGTCTCTGTGCACCACGTCCCCCCGTAGCCCGGGTGGCACGAGCAGTAACCAAGAAAACAAGTCGAGGTTACACTACACCTACCTGCACAGTCGTACCTATCTGCGCTCCTAGATGTAAGGTCTGACGCTTTGAGACTCGAATAGCGAACGAAGTCACTCTGCTCCGGAGCGATGCTGCACGTCGTCGCGTCGATCTTCGCAAACTCCAGAGAAATCGGTCGGACGCGGTGTCGGAAAGTAAAGAAGTGCGCAGAACTTTGCCTATCGGCACGTCGCATGATCCACAGCCAGCATACTCCCACCGCCACCAACACTTTGTACGCAGGGCGCACGTGCACACAACTATTGCGCGGCGTTCTAGCCATGTAAGATTATCGGCTTGGGTGCCGCGGACACTCCAGACAGGGCTGGCAACAATTAAAGCCCGCCCACGAGGAGAGCCAGACTAGCCTTCGCGATACTCGGCGCGCGCTACGTCCACAAAATTTCCGTGAACGTCGTAAGATGGCGAGACGTCGTCAACTCAACTTTTGATTCCTTTTGATGGTGACAAACACTTCATCGTAGTTTTTTCCATGATTCGATTCGCGTAATAAGTGAAGAATCCAAGGATACTTTCAAGACTTTCAAGACTTTCAAGAATCTTACGATGTTCCCGTGTCCACACATATGGGCGACTGCCCAGGGCAGCGCGTGGGACGACCACTGTGACCCGGAACTGACACTCGCGGCCATTTGGGTGCGCAGAGTACAGTGCGTCGTACGGCCAAATCTCGGGACCGTGTCAAGTGTTGTTCAGAGTCTGAATTTCAGAGCGCTTGCGGTGCAATTCGGAGAACTTGCGACTTCTGAACACACCACGCCGTACACGTGCGACGCGAGGGCGATGCGCGCGAAAATCGACATCGCGAGAGTATCACGAAACGCGATACAAAGAGGCGTGGTCGCCGCGCTTTTGGTGACTGCGGTGTTCCTTTACTATGCGACATCGTCGAAGTTTTCGTTCGCGGCGTTACGCGGCGCGTCAAAAAACGTCGTCGTCCGTTCGGGCGCGCGGCGTTGCGATGGAGAGTATGAGCTTTTGGCGAAACACGTCAAGGCGTATTCAAAGTCTCAGGACAAAGAGGACCAGTACGTCGTGCGCAAGTATTTTAAAGGGCTGTGTGGCGGCACGTACCTGGAACTCGGCGCCCTGGACGGCGTTCGGTTTTCAAACTCGCACTTGTTTGAGTTTGGTTTCGGTTGGAGCGGAGTTTTGATCGAGCCCAATCCGGCGAGCTTTGCAAAGTTGCAGCAAAACAGACCAAATAATATGCTACACAACTTTGCGGTGTGCAATTCGCCTCGATACGTACATTTCATCGAGTCCGGCGATGGTGCCGTGACTGGCATTCTTGAATTCATGGCGCCGTCGTTCCGGGCAGCGTGGCATGGTGTGGACACTCGGGAGCTTGAAAAGGCAGCGAAAACAATAAAATGCGAACCCCTCCGTTCTATCCTCGCGAACGATTTGGGGCCGGCGAGACACATCGACTTTTTCAGCCTAGACGTCGAAGGCGCCGAGCTCGAAGTGTTGGAAACAGTTGATTTCAAGAAGCAGCAATTCGGTATTATTTTCTACGAAGCCGACGAACACAACGCTTTAAAAAATGAAATGATTAAGAGTTTGTTAGAAATGAATGGGTATAGATTCGTCGAACACGCGCTACGGAGTAACTTCCACATGAATGTGCAATTTCACGATATCTACGCTAACTTAGCGCACGAATGAGCGAGGTACTGGTGCGCATCACGACGGGCTTGAGGCAATATTCCTAGACTTTGTATCGGGACGGCTAGACCAACAGGCCCCGTCTGAGAGTCGGAGTCTGAGAATTATTCTCTCAGTCTACAAATTGGCATTGAAATCGCATAATGATGTCTCAATTGTTTATGAAAGCACAAGTTTAATCGTGAAAAAAATAGATGCAACCGTGGTTGGTCGAAGAATCTGGCGCAGGGTGCTGTCGCTCGATTCCGAAAATCAGGATTGCTGTGCGCGGAGGGTGTCACGCGATGATCGAAATGTCGAGTATTGTCATATTCAAAGATACGTGAAACATATGAAAACATAACATGTGATTTAGATCAGTTTCGCACCCCGCCGAACCGCCGTTCGTTTTCTGCGCGCCGGTGCGAGCGGCGCCACTAGGCGAGGCGTCGCGTGGACATCGCGCGCAGCACTCGCGAACGTCCTCAAGGCGCGCGCGGTATTCGTGAGC
>JACLAB010015535.1_pt1 | contig 47680 bp, 35 predicted proteins | sample 8027921 | NCBI WGS metagenome assembly JACLAB01 (sample SAMN15725117, study PRJNA655200) | protist metagenome | isolation source: fluorescence activated cell sorting (FACS) single amplified genomes of... | place: USA: West Boothbay Harbor, Gulf of Maine | collected 2000-07-19 | reverse complement strand
ATGACTTCGAAATCGCACAAAAGCTCGGCACGGTGACGTTCCGCGTCGAGCGCGAGCGCGATAGCGCGTTCACGTGGAGGACAGCCGCGGATGGGTCGGCGGAGAGCGCGTCGCTGACGAGCCGCGACGTCGACGCGCGCGGCGACGATGCGAGTTGCGTGAATTTATACGCTGGGCGATACGTACACGTGCCCGCGGAACCGCTCGGGATTGGGCGCGCTGAGGCTGATCAAGGGGCGGTGATGTTGAAGGAGTACAAGGGGCGCGAAGCGGCGGCGCTCGCGGAAACGGAGGTGCGCGCGTACGAGCGATTGTTGTTCGATGATGACGTGGAGATTGATGTCGATCGTTACGGACGTGGTCCTGGGATGTTACCGAAGCGGAATTTACCGATAGCGCGATTGGTGGGATATTTTGCGTCGAAGGGTGTGGACTCGGAGGCGACGTCGTTGTGGACGGTGCAGGAATGGCACGGGTTGCGTCGGCTGAGCGAATACCCTCGAGCGAAGCAGGATGTGAACTCTGCGGTGAAGTTTTGGCCGCCTGTGCAGCGCGTTGCGGATGAACCGAAACGCGCGCGCGCGCGGTTCGTGCGTAAAGCGTTTGAAGGGTGCATTAAATCGGTATGGTACGCGCACGAACGAGGCGTAGCGCACGGAGCGCTGGACGCGTCGACGTTTTTGTGTAGCACATTCGTCGATCGGTCTGCGGATGATTTGGACGTGAAATTGATCAACTTTGGGTGTAGCACGCTGTGTACGCCTGAAAGCGTGGTGATTGATCTTAAAGCACTCGCTGTGACGCTCACAGAGTTAGTATTTAGCGCGTTGAGCTCGAGAGGCCCGAGCGAGTCGACGTCGGCGGAGGCGCTGCGGCGGGTGTTTGTCGACATTCACGAGCTCGATTTCAAACGCATTCGTGAGTACTGCGAAGAAGAGCCCGATTGGGTTGAAGCGTGTGATTTCTTAGTCGACGGTGGTGGAGAATACTGGGAAGTTTTGCGAGAGCTGTGGCAAGCGAAGGAGCTCGAAGATTCCATCGGCGTGACTACCAACGCGGGCGACTTGGCGCTTCGCGCAGAGTATTTACGAGAATTACTCGAGCGTTATTAGCACGGTACAAGTAGCAGCAACATCTAGTAATATCATTACAACTCGTCGTGATGCAACGAGTGCTTATCTGTCTCTCTATCCTTTAAGTTTGCTCGCATCGAGCGTTCGCGTCGGCGCTGTTCGCGGTGCTCTTGATACGCCCGCTGTTGCTCTGCCCGTTCGAGCCGTTCTTGCTTCAACGCCTCCTGCTTCAACCTCGCCTTCTCCTTGGCCTCGTCGTCAGCCAAATGTCTATCGTGCACCAACACCAAGTGCCACCCGTTGCGCGTCTCCACCGGCCCGACCACCGCGTCCAACGGCGTCTTCGCGTCAAACACCACGCGCTCAAAATCCTTCGCCATTTCCCCGCGCGGAAAATACCCCAAATCACCACCTTCACTCCCGGTTGGACACTCAGAATACTTCACCGCGAGCTCCGCGAACGCCTGCTCCAAGTGATGCGCCGCGTCGGTGTACGGCGCCAACATCTCCTCGTAATCCAAACACTTCTCCTTCCCCGCCGCACCCGAGCCGCATAATATGTGCGATGCGTGCACGATGTCGTTCGCAGAATTCACAATCTGAAGCTTCGCCTTGGCGTCCACCGCGGGCGTCGCGCACAGCGCGATGAGCGCGAGCGCGCCGATGAGCGAAGTAACACCATGGCGCACCGGCACCGATCGTCGTCGAGCACCGCGCGTCGTGGACGCATCGCTCGTCGAGCGCCGCGACGCCGACGGCGACGAGGACGAGGACGAGGAAGAACGCGAGCGGTACGCCTGGTCGGGCATTCGTCGACGCGTCGCGATCGCGGCGCGCACACTGGCGACGCGCGGCGCGTGCCGCTGTGCCGAAACGCAGTGATCCGTTTTGATTGAATGAACACATACATATTGTGAAGAATATTCCACTCTATCGAAAAAATATCTCAACTGTCGAGTCAGTGTTATACATGTATCTCAAATAGAGGGTATAGAGATCATAGTACGACACATAGACACCTGTTCGGTCCAAGGTCGTTGGTGCTCGGGCACGCGACTGTCGACACACCGCGACGCGAACGACGGCCACTGACGCCGCCCGCGACGACGCACGGCGCACGCGAGCGCGCGCAAACGATCGATCGGATTTCTCGCCAGCGTTTTCTCGCGCCGCGCATCGCGGATATAGGACATCGCGCGCGTCAACGCACCGCGTAGGCGCACGAAAAGCATCCTCGCGCAGCAGCGTTCGATTGGATTTCTTTCCCGACGCCGCGCGCGGGAACGCAGACGGAGGAGGGTGAATCGCGCCGCCGCGACTGCGACAGCGATCGTTCGAGATGTTGCTCACGGTGGAGCAGCAAAAAGCGTTCGATGCGACGATTCGTAAGAGGCATCAGTTGGAGGCGGCGGGGAAAGGCGCGGGGCTGACTGGACGCGAGAGCGCGGCGCTGAGCGTGCAGTGGGTGGATTCGCACGGCGTGCAACATTCTCGCGCGAGTGGACGCGGACAAAAAGGGGATGAAACCATGCGCGTGCTGTCGGTGATTGATGATTCGCCGGTATATGCGCTGGATTCGGGGGATCCGAATTACGACTCGACGGAGGAACCCACGGCGTTTAGGACTGTGGACGTCGGGGGCAAAAGTAAGGATGTCATCGAGCAGTACAAGGATCAGGCGGGGGCGATCATTCTTGAGTACTTCAGCTCATCGGACATTGATGAGGCGTGGACGCGCGTGGAGAAACTCGACGCACCGATGTTTGAACACTTTTTCGTCAAGCGCTTGGTGACTCTCGCCATGGACCGAGGGCATCGGGAAAAAGAAGCCGCCGCAGTACTACTCAGCGCGCTGTATCCGAGTGCACTTTCTAGTGCACAAATTCAACGTGGATTTGTGCGATTGATCGAAGCGGCGGATGATCTCGTGATTGACGTTCCGGATACGGCGGAGGTTCTCGGAATGTTCGTCGCCCGAGCCATCATCGACGACATTTTACCTCCATCTTTCCCAGACACCGTCGCGGCCATGTCCACGTGCGAGGGCAAAGTCGCTCAAGAAGCGTTGCTACTCGCTCATGGGCATTTATCTGGACCAGGTCATAGCGACAGGGTACTGCGCGCGTGGGGCGACTTTGATAAATCGCCTCTAGACGCCGCCAAGCTGAAAATCAAAGCCATGCTTGACGAGTACATCGTCACGAACGACGTTTCCGAAGCTCGACACTGCTTGCATGATCTTGGTATGCCGTTTTTCCATCACGAGTTTGTTAAACTCGCCCTCACCATGGCTTTGGAGGCTCCAAAAGATTGCAACAACGTCGCCAACATTCTCGGTTTACTCAAGGTTCTGGGGGATAGCGGCGAGATAAGCGCCAGTCAAATGCAGAAGGGGTTCCTTCGTGTTGAAGGTCACGTCGCAGATTTGGCGCTTGACATTCCAGACGCCACGTCAAAGCTAGAGCATATCAAGAGCATCTGCAAAAAACACGGAGTCTTGACAGTTGACACTTAGCGATTTACCGATAGCACGATTCTTCGCCCTGTCGTTACGCACGATTCAACGCGAGTGCATTCGTTCTCACAATTTCCATGATACACATTACAAATACTTTGTACAGAAATCTACTAAAACTACCAAACGTTTCCATGCGAAAGCGTCGGGAAAGCGCGAGCCCTCTAAAAAATACTCTTAGTTTCTCAATTACTGCGTCTTCTTCAGACTACCTCCTCGTCCGCGGCGCTGTGCGACGTCTACCATGAGCTTCGTCATGATTAACAGCATGTTCACCAATACCACGCACGCCGCTATTAATAATGGCGTTGAAAGCACGACAGAAGTAAACCTCCCTCGCGAGTCAAAGTAGTTTTGCCCCGAAAAGGATTCCCAACGCGCGCCAGCGAACGCGTTGATGCGCTCAGCTGCAAACACGACAGCTGCACACACGCAAAATAATACACCTTGTGTGCGTTCACTGCGTCTTGTAGCGATTATGACGACGAAGAGCGCCGCGTGTGCCACGAGAAGCGCGCGCAACCACGTTTCCGACCAGTCCACCGCGGCGTAAAATCCACGCCACACATCCAACGCCTCCCGCCAAGGGTTCTTGTCCGATGAACTCTTGGACTTTAACGCTTCTGACGCGTCTTTAAGTGCGCGATTCAAGAACTCGTCCACGGACATCGCGTTACAAAGTGAGGTTAACCGTAGACTCGCATTCCCACCTGAACGTCGTTTGAAGGAATCTGCCCGTCCCCTCCGAGTCGACCACGAACAATTGCGCGAAAAGTCTCTCGACATGAGGCGTATTGTAACTTCCCGTCACCTTTGGGCACGTGCACGCCAGGAGGCGGCGCAAAAGCCGTTCCAAAGTCTCGGCGAAGAGCTCTGAGCCACAGCTCGTCGTAGTCGTTTGCGAGCCGTGCGAACCTGTGGTCGATACACGACACGCGGGCCAAATCATCGCCGGGTAAATGTGTGAAAATCAGCGCGACTAGGTCGTCTGGGAGATACTCGAAAGGCGCGTGCGCACTGCCGCTGTGAGCTTTTACAGGCGGTGTGCTCGGACGGGCATGCCGCGGGTGGAGTTGCAGTGCCAGAGCGTGGCGACGGGAGTATGAGAGTGAAGACGATTTCGTGGAGGGCGCCATGCTAACTTGATTTCCCATCGTCCATTAGCGACGGTGTCGCGCGCGCGAGATGAAGAGGCACGCAGTGCGGCCACGCGAGGGCCACCACACCGTCTCGCCTCGGGAAGATGCGAAACGCTTTTTTGTGTGTCAAATTGATTACTTTTTACTACAGAATGGAGAGTTATCAACGCAAATTAGATGAAACACTCGCTATCGTCGCTGTCCCATGCATCCGAGTCGGCATCGACGGCGCATTCGAAGGCTGTCAAGTCGACTTGGTAGCGAAGCAAACCACCGATGCCTCCAAAACCGCGGCAAAACTGGTTTCCTTCTTGAGACTTGTCGGAAATAATTTCAAGCGCGCAACCAAACTTTTTGTACTCTTCAGCTAACCACTCCAACATGGGCATCTTGTCGATGATTTCCAAATCCACACCACTTTCCTTGTCGCGCACGTGCTCGTTATCCGTAAGCTCCTCGGGACGGAAGTACTTTACAGTTTCCTCTTGCGTTTGGCTGTTCATCATAGTCACACGCTCGACTTCAAGGTTTTCCCAGCACACTAAAGTTTCGACAGCACCCATCTCCAGGCACGTGAGCGTATCATTGATCCCAAATGTGTACTTTCCAGTGTCTTGAGCGATTTCGTCAAAGAACCGGCTGACCAACTTCTTCTCTTGAATAAACTTGAGCGACGACAATGTGTCGGCAGAGAGCTCGATGGCTTGATTGAAGCCGTTTTCACCGCCGTAAGAAACATCAACAACGCTTAAAACGACTTCTTGCAAACGATTATCAAAGCAATCCGCCTCGGAGAGACGGTTCTTAAAATCTGCTGAACCAGCGAGCACTAAACCGGCGACGTTGGGTCTGTCGTTTGTGATGAAGTGCTGCGTCGCGAGTTCTGCAACCTTACTGAGGTAGTTTTGACGTTTTTCTAAACGCAAGCGCGCGAAACGAAGCGCAGACTGACCACCTCTACCGTGCTTCTTGGGCAAATCAACGCTGATCTTTTGTAAAATTTCCCGGTGGTTTCCGCACAACGTGCCGAAAAGCGTACCGTTACCATCCATGATGACGAAACCATACTTTTGATCATTTTGCAATAAATCACTCAGCGCGCTGGTGTGAAATTTGTTATCGCACATGTACAACGACGTGTTGATTGGTTTGAAAGGTTCAAAATCAATCTTCATCTGTCTTTCCTTGCCGGACTCCGTCAACACGGCGCCGCAATACACGACCAAACCATTATCTGGGACTCTATTGTACAGCTTCAAACGCTGCTGCGCCGACCCAATAGCGTCAAGCACGGATTGGCGGTTCACGCGCGACTTAATATTCGTCGCTGTGCCCATTTCATCGACCAACATTTTGTTCACGAGTGCGATTTGCCCCTTGGGCGGGATCACGAGCGAAATCATCGACGTCCCGTTCCCTCGCGCGTCTTCCAGCTTCTTGATGAGCTACACCGAACGAAACACACACACAAATAACACGCGTCAGTACACCACACATCACATATAACACAATTCACGCACACGAATGCGCGCATCACCTCTCGACACGCGCGAATACCGTGACGAACGCGCGAATACGCACCTTGCGCATCTTCCAAACTATTCAAACGAAACACCCGCACCCGCCGAGGCGCGCACACACACATCGTCAGTCCACGCACACACGCACACGCATACACGAACGCGCGAATACTTCGCACGCGCGCGCCGCGCCTGATCGCGGCATCTCTCGCGCGAGACGCGGTTCGCGTTGACACCGCTAGACCTCGCCGGCGGCTCGACATCGCGACGCGATCGCCGCGCGTTTTCTCTCGCGCGCGACCGCACCGACGGCGTCGGCCGCGCCGATGCGCGTCGAGCGTTGACGTACTTTCGATTTCCTTCTCATTGGCGTCGGGATCCATGACGACGAGCGGCGAACGCGCGTGCGATCGTGTGACGGCGATACACGATGGGGTTTAACGCCGCGGTGATGTTACAGTGGCTACGCAGCGCACGCTGCGGTTAATGACGATCAGCATCGGCAAGTAATATAAGCGCCATGCCAATGAACATGATGAAGATGTAAGGCAAGCGCCGGGCGATTGGCTCTTTGAAGAAGACGGCGCCGCCGACGACGGAGGCTAAAATCGACGTACGCTTGGCGGCGACGGCGTACGAGGTAAATATGTAGTTGATGGCGTTCAAGAATGCCGCCATACCGGCGATGTCGGTGAGGCCAATCAACACGAGCGTCACCGCGGTGCGCGAAGACTTGAAATTATTGAATGCCGAGGGTGAACGAACGAGAACCAAGGCTAGAGTAGGGAAGCAAATGAAGCATCGTTGCACGCACATGAAGACGAGCAAGTCGCTGGAATGCAACTTTCCGAGCTTGTCGAGATCGGCAATAAGGGCGTAGAGCGCGGCACAAAGCATCGTCAGCAAACTCCCTGGGTTGTTGCGCAACGTGTCGATCTGATTCCCGATCGCACGCGCGAATAATCCTTGTTTTGCGCGCTTATCCAACGACATCGAGCCGAAATCGATAACCGTCTCCAACCCGCTCGAAGCGACGGACATCCACGACTGCGAGCGCTCTAATGTTCTCTTCGCCCCAGCTGGCGACAATGCGTCCAGAATCCTTGCACCTCCAGCGTATGTGCGCGTCGTCGTCGTCGCAGCCGCGCCGTCGCCAGTCGCAGACGACGCTCGAGGCGACTTGTCAAACTTCTCCACATCTTTCCCCGCGTTCGCATTCAACAAGTACGCCCCCAGCGTAATCACACACACCCCACACACCCCACGCACTGTCGGCGTCTCATGCACTAAGAAAAAACTAATCACTAACAACCACAGCGGGGTAAACGCTAAATACGGGACGCACAACGACAGCGGCGTGAGCTGCAACGCGCGCTGCAACAACGTCCCGCTCAACGCCTTGAGCATCCCCGCCGCGCCCGCCAGCGCCATGAAATCGTAATGACGCATCGACGACATCATCACCGACCACTTCCCCGTGATCACAATCGCCGCGGTGAGCGCCACGACGTTTACGAGCTCGCTCAGCGCCACGATCTCGCTCGGATTATGCACGCGCGACGATGCAAACTTTCGTAAATTATCCGTCGATGCGTTGGCGAACGACGCGACGAACGCCCAGGCGTACCCGAGCGCGTGGTTGCGAAGCACCATGGTCGTCGTCGGTGGTGGCGGCGGCGGCGGCGGCGAAGAGGCGCGGTTGGTGACACGCGCGCGCGCGGGTGGAAACGAGGCGGCGTGGTGTGGCGCCACTGTGCGCCGTGCGTCGCGGCAAATGACGTCGAGTGGGCAGCATTACGATCATTTGTTAAAGCTGTTGCTCATCGGTGATAGCGGTAGGTGGTGCCGTCGCGTCGTCGCGTCGTCGCGTCGCGTCGCGTCGTCGCGAACTCGGCGCCAGCTGGCGCTTGATTTTAATTTTGACTGACGACGAATGGTGGGTTTCGTGCGCGTCGCACACACGCAGGCGTGGGGAAGAGTTGTTTGCTGTTGAGATTTAGCGATGATCAATTCACGACGAGCTTTATAACGACCATCGGGTGCGTGTGCGCGACGCGTGTTGTGGATTGATTTTAAGACTGGCGAAATTGGCGTACGCCGTCGCGCGCGCGCGTTTTCCTTCTTTCGACTGACGCGCGCGCGTTCCATGGGGTTTACCCGCACATTGTAGGATTGATTTTAAGATTAAAACCGTGGAGTTGGATGGTAAACGGGTAAAGTTACAGATCTGGGATACCGCCGGGCAGGAACGCTTTCGAACGATTACGACGGCGTACTATCGCGGGGCGATGGGGATTTTGCTCGTATACGACGTGACGGATGAAACGAGCTTTAACAACGTGCGTGGGTGGATGAGAAATATTGAGCAGCACGCGAGTTCGAATGTGAATAAGGTGTTGATTGGGAACAAGTGCGACGTGTCTGCGGAGAAGCGCGTAATCAGCAAGGCGCGCGGGCAGGCGCTGGCGGATGAGTTCGGCATTCCATTCTTTGAAACGTCAGCCAAGGCGAGCGTGAACGTGGAAGATGCGTTTATGACGATTGCGAAGAACATCAAGGCGCGTTTGACCGGGTCAAAAGGGAACAGTCTTGGCGGCGGTGGGATTAATCTCGGGACAAATCGCGCTACAAAGGAGAAGACGTCGTGTTGCTCGTGATTTTCAACTCACAGCTGTGACTGTAATTCAATGTGCGTTTACTAGCTAGGTGGAAGGCGCAACTAGCCGCGCTCTTCCTTTTATAATGCTACAATATTTTCATTTTGAGTCGCGTCCAGAGGCTCTCCCTCGTCTTCTGGATTTTCTTCCGCTGGGCGCTCGGCGACGTATCCGATGAGACTCAACGCGCTCTCGCCACCCGCGATGAGTTCACCGTGATGTAGCGGGTGCGCGGCGACGGTGAAAATCTTCGTCGACGTTTCGATCAGTACTGGTTCGTTCCCAGTCGCGTAACGCATCTCAGGCTCCTTATCGAGGTCAGCCATGGTCAATCCATGCACCCAATGTCGAGATTTCGTCGTGGGCGCAAAGTCTAATACTCGCACGCCCGGTTTCACGCCCATACCAACGGCGAAAGTGCCAACTCCAGGTACCCAACACGCGCGCCGGCGACGCAAATCTCGTATCGGCACTGAAAGCGCATCTGGTTCGACATCATTCACTGCGACGTTGTGTTGTCGATTCACTTCGAGCCACGGCGCGGGTGGGCAGTGCGCGTGCGTCACGCACGGCTTCAGTAGGTCCACAACCCCGCTCCAACCATTTGCCAGGTGAAATCCTAATCGCCTGCTATCTGCAGGATCATTCCCAATCCAATGCACGCCGGTCTTCGGGATCATCATCTCCGCGCCGAGCGCCGATTTTTGAAGCAGCTTGGCAATACTCAGGTGCGCTATGAGGTCGTAACGTTCCGTCTTCACACCGAGCATCCCGAATGATGTCCCACTCTTCGCGCTTTGTTTTCGCATATCCCAGATTAACAAGTCGCTCCTGTCGCCAACGCCCGCAATGACGGTGTGACCATCGTCTGACATGACGAGCGACTGCAACGGTGATTTCAAGTGCGAACTCAACTCGCCGTGGTGTTTACCCCCTGCAACACGCGTGTCCCAAACGAACGCCTGACCATGACTCGAACATGCAACTATCGCATGCGGGTCATTCGGGTCGCAAATCAAGTCATGCAACCCAAAGCCCGAACTCGCTTGTCCGTGCGCGTTTGCGACGTAGTTTTGCAAAATGTCTGACTGCGCCGCGGCGGACGCCGTCGACGCACGTCGAGGACCGAGCGCACGCGGCGTCGCACGATACGCTATAACAACATTCGAAGAATCACTCACGGTCATGATAGCATCGCGCGCGGGGTTCCACTTCAAAGCTTCGATGTACCGCTCCGTCGATAGTTTCACCTTGGGACAATACAGCTCCCCGCGCGTCTCGCGCAACGATCCAACCTCCAGCACGTCAATCGCCCCGCCATTCGTACCCGACGTCACGTACGCCCCACATGCATCAAATTCAATCGCATTCACGGCGTTATTTCGCGCAGATAATCGCGCGAGTGACGCATGCGGTAACGCGCACTCGCCGTATTCGCCCAACGACCGCGAGGCGACGCCCGACGCCGCAAGTTTTAAACGTTTCGCCGCATCTCCTCGACCAACCACGCACTGTGAGCGCCGCAAATCACCCATAAAACTTGAATCATGTGACGCGTTGTGACTGTTTCGCGCGCGTCGCCGCGCGTTCGCTCTGGCGACGGCGTACGCGTACGCGGCTCTGGCGACGTCGCGCGACCGCCGCGAAGCCGCGTCGTCGTTCGCCGCCGTACTCGACGATGCGGTCACGCCGTCGTACACGCGGCGCCAGCGGGCTAGAATGATCGCTTCGCCGTCGTCTTCGATGTCATCCTCGATGCATTCGGGGGCGTTCTCACCGGCGATGACCGCTGGGGGAATGTTCTCAACGCCCGTGCGCGACGGTGCTCCAACGGGTTTTGTCGCGGCGCCACGCGACAGAAACGCGTCGAGCGTGTTCTGACGCGTCAATGATGATTGCATCATCGATTGTGACGCGTTCGCGGCGCGCGATTGCGGAACGCGCGCGAGCGTATGACGTTTGAACGTTTGAATTGGCGTGCGACAGCTCGCTTTGCAGTGGCACGTTCGCGGGATAACGCGTACGGCGCAATGGTGTGTACATACGTCGCTAATTTCTGTTACAATGTGTGTAATGTGCTAATGGTTTAGAAACCACCGATACCGAGGGCGGGGGACTCTCGCGCGTCATCCACGGAGAGTTTACCGAAGACGGGCGTGAGACGCTTAAAGTTGAAACCCGGATTCATGGGCATGACGAGCCCGTGCAAGCTCCCAGTAGAGCTCGCAGATCGCCTCACACCCGGAGCGATGGTATTCGACGAGAGCGCCGCCGCGAGCGCGGCTTCAGCGCGCTCGCATTTGCTCTCAGCCACCGTGAGATCTTCTCGAAGTCTTTTGATTCCTTCGCGCAACGCCTCGACGTCGTCGCTCGTCTCCAAATCGGTAAAATGCGACGTCGTCTTCCGCGTGTCCACGTTTTCACCGCGTCGCCACCTCGCGATGACGTCGTTCAACTGTGCAATTTCAATCAAAAACGAGTCGTGCCCGTGTGGAGAATCGATGGTGTACAGCTGCGCGTTTGGCACCGCGTCGGCGAGCTCCCGTTGAAGCGCGTACGGATACAACACGTCAGACAATATCCCCACTACGAGCGTCTTTTGTTTAATCGACGCTAAAACATCAAAGTAATCTCCTCTTCCACGCGACACGTCGTGAGAATCCAAGCTATACGTCAATTGAATGTAACAATTCGCATCAAACCGGCGTATAAACTTTTTACCCTGATACTGCAAATACGACTCCACCGCGAAATACGGCAACTTGGTTTGCCCCGAATGCGCGCGCACCCCGAGCTCTGGCTCTTCCGCCGGACGCACGACATCCCCCATGTCCGATCTCGAGAATCTTCCATCCACGCTCGCGGGTGCGCGATACGATAGCATCGCCATCATCCGCGACGTCGCCAACCCCGCGTTTGGGCCGTCGCCGCTCGCGTACGCCCCGCCGTTGTACTTGCTATCGCTCATGATCGCATACCGCTGCGCCTCGCCGATACCAATCGCCCAATCCGTGTGTCGTCCGCATCCCGCGATAATCACCAACTCCTCTACGAAATCCGGATACGTCACCGCGAATTCAAGCGCCAACATGCTCCCCATCGACCCGCCGATGGCGCACTTCACCCCGCGTACCCCGAGCTCCTCGAGCAACATCTTACACATCACCGCGTTATCCCTGATCGTCACCGGCGTTGGAAAATCCACACCATACTGACCACCATCACTCTTGCGCGGATCCACGCTCACGGGCGACGCCGTGCCGTACGGACTTCCTAAATAATTCACGCACACCACGCAATCGCGCTCCAAATCCAACGCAAACGCCTCGCCGTCGCCCACAACCTCCCCCCACCACTCGCGCACGTTCGAATTCGACGTCAACGAGTGTCCAACGAGCACGATGTTCGTCTTCTCCGCGTTCATCTCGCCGTACATCGTGTACGCCACGGTGACGTCCGTCATGTCGTCGCCACTTTCCAATGCGATCGGCGCGCGCAGCACGCGCGACGTGGCGCCGGGCGGCAGACCCGTGGCGACGTCGCCCATGTGGTCGTCCGGCATCGCCGCGGACGTGGACGCCATGCTCGTCCGCTCGCGCGTTCGATGGGCGACGGCGGCGGCGAGTCGCGCGCGCGACGCAATGTGAGGGATCGATCGACAGTTGCGTCGCCACTCCTCGACGCCGATGGTCTTCACGACGATGACGATGTGCGGCGTCGGCGCGGCGTCGGTGACGACAACGACGATGACGACGCGTGCGATGCGTGCGACGTCGCGCACCGTCGCGCGTGCGACGAAACACCACCGCATTCGATGCGCGGATGGTGATGTGGTCGATGCCGATGCGACGTCTGTCGCGTCGCGCCGCGCGGCGATGACGGGCGCGGTCACCGCGTGGGTGGCGCTGCGCGCACCGAACGCGCGCGCGGAGTACGGCGATACGCTCTACATGCAAGGGTTGCAAGGACAAGGGAAGGATTACGGCAAGAGTACGATCATTTACCCAGACTTTACGCAAACGGCGAGCGGGTTGCAGTACAAGGATGTGGTGGAAGCGCCCGCGGGCGCGGCGACGTACGATGGGGCATCGAGTGGTACGGCTGTGATTGATTGGGATGGGTACACGATTGGGTATTACGGTCGACCGGTGCGTGTGTGTGAATCGTCATCGGGACGTAAAGTCGCGTCGAAGCTTTGACGAGGACGCGAGCGACTAACCGAACGCGTCGTTTGTAATGTCTCGTTTTATACACAGTTTGAAGCTCGTAATAAGAGTAAGGGTGGCGCGTTTACTGGGGATGATAAGGATTTCTTTCGGTTCACGCCAAGCGATGAAAACGTCATCGGGGCGTTTCGCGAAGCCATCGTGGGGATGAAGGTGGGATCGATTCGGCGCATCATCGTGCCGCCGAACAACGCGCTCGGGTACCCGGATGGGAAGAAATGGCGCACGAAAAAGCCCCAGCCGGCGAACTTTTCGGGCGATCGCGCGCTTGGATTCGTGTTGGAGAATCAAGGCATGATTGATAAGACACTGCTGTTCGATATTGAGCTCATTAAGATTCAATAGTCACGCGCATAGAAAAAATTTGTAACAACCAGGTCAGTCCTTATTTCGCACCGCGCGGCGTGCATCGCCCGATCGATCGTCACCGCGCGCACAGAACCCGCGTGGCGTGCGACACGGTGATGCTCGCGAGCGTCGCGCCATCGTCCACGGGCGCGGCGCCTGACCCGAAGGCGACGAAGCGCGCGCTGGACCAGTTGTTTGACTCGGCGCGATCTGGCTCACTCACGGGCATCGACGACGCGCTCGCGTACGGCATCGCCGCGGACGTGCGAGACGTGAATGGATTTTGTGCGTTGCATCACGCGGGTGCGGCGGGTCACGCGGACGTGGTGGAGGCGCTGGTGCGCCGACGCGGGTGCGACGTCGACGCGGAGGACTCGAGCGGGCGAACGGCGTTGCACCATGCCGCGGCAAACGCGCGCGATGCGTGCGTGGAGCGATTAATTACGACATGTGAAGCTTGGGTTGATGCGAGCGATGGACGAGACGAGACGCCGCTTTTGATGGCGTGTAGACAAGGGGAGGCGTCTACGGTGAGGATTTTACTGTCCCGCGGCGCCGACGCGACCGTGAGAAATATCGATGGTAACGACGCGTTCATCGAAGCGTTGTGCGTGCGAGGGGATTTAGATATAGCGCGGGCGTTGGTTGCGGCTGGAGTGAATCCCAAGCGCAGTCGTGCGCGGTGTGGATCAAAGGAGGGAAACGCAACGCGGTCGGCGTTAACTGTAGCGTGCGGTTTCGGCGTCGTAGACGCCGTGCGATTCCTCGTCGACGAATGTGGTCTCCACGCATGTGGTGCGGATTGCGGTGAAATGGACTATATGACGCCTCTCATGACGGCAGCGCTCATGTCGCACGTGAAAGTAATCGAGTATTTGCTACTCAGCGGTGGCGCGGCGACTGCGCATTTGACGAGCGATGACGGTAAAACAGCGGCGGATATGTTTCCTGCAACACACGCACGACATGATATCAAGCGCAAGTTGGCTGATGCCGCGGCTAAAGCGGCGGCAAAGGTAAATCCTCGGAGCGTGGTGCCAACACCGAAGAGTGAATTTCCCAAAAGTTGGACGTCAAGCGGCGAGAGCGGTAAAACAGCGCTCGATCCTTTGGAAATACGCATGCGTTCATGGCTCGATGCTGGCGTTGACAAATTCGAGGGTGTGCCGAAGAACGTTCGTGATATGCTTGATTCGTATCGACAGCTTACGAAAGAAGCAGAACTACGGGACTTTCTCCTGGGTATGATTGAAGACGAAGTGTTTCAAGAGGACATGGCTGAGCCAGACGTTCGTCAAGCGGTGGACGAAGTCGTCGCTGATTTCCATAACGTAATGAAGTATAACGCAAATGCGCGAGTCATGCGCGTGTTGAACAAATTTCGTCACGTCCAGCGCTTCTGTAAGGATCGTGGAGAGAAGATTACGTTTGATGATATTCTCGTAGGAAGTGAAAAGGAAGCACAGAGACATCGAGAACGCGTCGCCGAGCTCAAAGCCGCGGCGGGCATCGTGTGGGACGATGCACTCGTAGCGTTGAAGTTGTTCATGACAGGCGATGATATCAAGACCGTCGCTGCCGCGAATTTGGGCACGCCGTCGACGTGGTTTCGAATCCAAAACATGCTCACTGGTATGGTTGAAAATTTAGCGGTGCAAGGATTGGCAAGTATTCTCTTTGTCGTCGTGCTTTCGATGTTTTGGCGACTCGGAGGTTTCGAAAGGTTGAGCGATGTAAGCAGATTCGCTACGTAGGTGATTATAGCTCGTTAGCGTCTAGTTCTAAATACAAATTCTAGCTAAATGAATAGTCTAATCGAGTGCCGACGCCCCCCCATAGCCAAATGAGCGAAACGAGGCGACGTCAGAATTGGAAATACGGTCTTGAGATTCAGTCTCATCTCTCATCGACGACTCTCGACTACGACCCAGTCTTTCGAGAAGATCGCTCGCACGCATCATTTCATCGTCGAGAGCACCACCAGTTCGAGGTCGATGTGGCGCTGACGGCGCGGAGGTTCGTTTGAGACGAGAGATTTCAGCGTCTTTCTCAGCCCTGATGCGCTCAAGTTCGGCGCGAGACGCGTTGTCGCGTCCCTTGAGAAAGTCCACTTGCGCTTGTAGACGTGCGGCAGTTTCTGCATCGCGACTATGAGTGATTTTGATGTCTTGAAGTTCTTGCCTAGCCTGAAGTGCAACTTTTTCTGCCTTGGCAGCGGCATGGTTCGCGGCGCCAACCGCTTTTTTCGCTGCCGACTTGGTTTGCTCAGCCACCGCATGCGCACCTTGAAGTGCGGCCCAGGTGTCTGTCAAACGTTTCTCCAGCCGCGAGTTCTCTTTCTGTAGTACGACCAATCGTTCGCGCTCCCCTGCTGTCGCATCTTTCAATTTTATTTCGTAAGCCTTGAGCTCTGCGGCGTTGGTTGACAGCTTTTCTTGAAGAAGTTCAAGTTGAGCCTCGCGTTCGGCTTCACGCGTCTCCATTTCCTTGATGATAAGTTCTTTCTCTTCGACGCGTTCCATGGTGAGGAGGACTTCAGCCTCGAGCGTTTCTTTCAACGCAGCCGTCCCTGCGTTGACTTGCGCCATGGCTTTCTTGTACTCATCTGCTGACGTACTAGCTTTTTCTGAAACCTTCTCGAGAATGGAGCACGTCTCCACGAGATCAGCTTCCATGGCATCGCGTTGTTTTTTGAGCTCTTCATGCATCGCATGTGCTTCATCAATCTTGTCAAGGAGCGCGACCTTTTCGTCGTTGACAGCGTCAACTTCTTTGCGAACAGTTTCAATCTGCTCCTCGTACGCCTTCGCCTTGAGCGCGAAGACGTCTTCGGCGCGCTTGATGTCTGCCTTTGCCTGTTCCTTTGCTTTTTCAGCCAAATCAATTGTTCTTTTGGCGCTTTCAAGATCTTTCGAAAGTGAGATTATTTGTTTCTCCGCAAGTTCACTCGCGTCGCGTAATCGAGCTTCGTAGCGTCGCTTGACGGCTTCTGTATTACCAGACGCCGTCGCGGCGATTTCTTGCGCTTCGACCAACTTTCGTCGCAATTCGCTCATTTCTTGTGCAGAACCTGATTCCTTGGCAGACGTCTCCGCAGATAGTGTGCGGACAGTTTCTCTACTTTGACTTAGTGCCACCTCAAGCTCCTCGAGTTGCGATTCAAGCGTAGCAACGCGGCGTTCTGCCGCTTCAACTTTTTCGAGCGCATCGTCCTTCACGTCTTGAAGTTCTAACACTAGGTCACTTATTTCAGCTCGTAAATCTTCTTCACGACGCATGTACTCCATGTCGAGCTTGTCGTTTGTCCTCGCGGTTGAGTCAAGCTCAGCCGTTTTAAGACTCTCGCGTAGTTGATCGACTAACATCTCTAGCTCGGCGGCACGCAGTTTTGCATGCTTTGTCTCGTCCTCGAGGCTCTCAACGTGTGCCTTTCCTTCGGCGAGCTGCTTTTTCACGTGCTCGAGTTCTTTAGTCAAGTCCTGAGAGCGCTTACTACTGGCGCTAACGGCTTCCTGAACGGCACGCGAAGCCGCAGCCTTGCTTGCCTTGAGCGAATTTTGTGCCGTAGTGAGTTCTTTTGTGAGACGCCGGATATCTTCACGCGCGACTTTCAATTCTTCCGAAGTTTCACGCGTTAGACCGAGCTCTTGGCTGAGACGTTCATTTTCCGCGTGTGCTCTGTCGCTGAGCAGCTTGAGCGCTTCAGCGTCGGCTATGGCTTGGCGAGCTTTCTCAAGCTCGTGCGTCAAACGACGTTCGTTCGCCGCGGCTTCATTTCGGGCATCGTCAGCTATTTTCAACTGTAATTCGAGACCAGCCGCCCTGGATTCCGCCGCATCCGCCAACGAAGTCGCAGTTTTCAGCTCTAACTCGCGTTGTTTGCGCTCTTCTTCATCCGCGGCGCTCGTTGACGACGCACTTGATCGCATCTCATTGAACTTGTTTTCCGCATCCTTCATTCGCTTCTTCATCGACTGCAAATCACGCGTTAGGTCGCGCATCTGTGCTTCGCGTGACTCGGCTTCCTTCGCTAAACTCGAACTCTGTTCGCGAGCCTCTGATAGCTCTTTCTCAATGGATGCAATTTTCTGACGACTTTCGCTCAACTCAGCTTCACTTTCCTCGATGGACTGCGCGGCGGTCGTTGCGGCATCTGTAGCAGCAACGAGCGCACTTTTAAGCTCTGAAACGTGCTCAGCTGCCGTCTCTAACGCCTTCAACTTAATTTTGAGCTCGTCGATGATGGCTTGCTTTGCGTTGAGCTGGTCCGAATCGTTCGCTGACGCAGAGCGGAGCTGTTCATTCAGCTCCTTTTCGCGCACCTGAAGCGTTTGGATTTCTTCTCGAAGCGCCTTGATTGTCACCTGAGAATCACTCACATTTTTCTCTGCTTGAGATGCGCGACTTTCAGCTGCATCCATAGCCGAAGTAGCCGTTGCGATGGCCTTCTCAGCTGTCTTTGAGGTGTTACGAATAGCTTGAATTTCATTTGCCGCCTTGGCTTTCGCAGTTGCGTTTGCTTTTCGCTCATCATCAAGTGCGTTTTGAAGTTCAGTCAGCTTCGTTGTAGCTTCGCTCAGATCCGTTTCTAATTTGGCTACCTGTGCGTCTTTCGCTTTTTCGTGCTCAGAACGCTCTGAAGCGAAGGATGAACTCGTTTGATTGTGCGCAGCGCGCTCGGCGTCTAACGCCGCTTGCAGTTTTTTAGTTTCATCGGTCAGTGCGTTGACGTTAGCCGTGGCCGTTGCTTTGGCCTTGCGTTCACCATCTAAAATGCGCTCCAGAGCTACGATTCTTTCTTCGAGCCGACTAATTTTGGCCGCATCCTCAGCGCTGGTTGACGCCGCTTGCGGTTTACTCAACTCTTCGATGCGTTCGCGAAGGATGCGAATCTCTTCCACGGCGCTTGAGTCATGTTCACCTTCAACTTGCGCCTCGAGCGCCGCTCGCATTGACTCTACTGTCATATCGGCTTCCTCTTTGGCCGTTGATGCCATCTCTAGCGCTTCTTCTAACTCTTGTCGTAGGCGGTTCGCTTCGCTCTCGCTCTCGCTCAACTTGGCCGCACTTTTCTCGCGCTCACTCTCTAGCGTCGTGCGCAGTTCCTCAGCCTGTCCTCTCGCCGCAACCAGTGCACTTTCCTGTCGCGCACATTTGTCTTCTAATTCTATTTCGCGTTTACTCGCGCGCTCAAGTGCCTCTGCGCTTTGCGTCAACTCGCCGCGCAAGTTACCGCTCTGCTGACTCGCGCGTTCTTCCCATCGCGCGTTTATCGCCATCTGCTCCTCGAGCTTAGCCTCTAACTTTGAAACTTTCTTTTTCGCAGCCTTGACGCTCTTTTTAGCGTCTTGCGACTCGCGCTCGGCGAGCGCTTTCGCTTCTTCGACGTCGGCGCGCGCCTTTGCGAGCTCGCCCTCCGCGCGTTCAAGTTTCTTTTCAAGCGCCGTTTGCTCATCGAACGCTCGACGCGTCGCCGCCATCGCCGCTGACGCCGACTTCTCCTGCGCCGCTCGCACGCGTTCGAGTTCGCGCATCGCGCTCGCGAGGTCTGTAGGCGTCTTTGAAGGCACGTTAATCTTCAAAGAACGTTGAACACCATCATCGCTCGCGGGCGCATTGGCGCCGGGCGGCGACTTTGGGCCGTTCGCGCCGCGCGGCGACCGCGGCGACCTCGAGCCCGAGCGGTTGGGCATCGTGCGTCACCGCCGCGGGCGTGCCGAAGCCCCGGCCGCGCGCTTGAGTGTGAAGTTGTTGTAGACGCGCGAGAAAGTTGACACGCGCGACGACCGACGTTGGGACGGCGACTCAACAGACAATCTGCTTTCTCGACGACATCTTTACATGAATGCACTAAATCATGCGTGCGCTAAAATCTACGGTGTGTGCTTATTCTTTGACGGCGACGATGAACGCACACGTGTACGTGGTTTTGTGAAACGAGCGTTCGTCGCTCGTGTACATGGCGTCGTGGAATTCGCACTTTTCTACGCGCAAGCCGAAACTCTCAGCCGCGGCAATGACGTCATCCAAACTCAACTCTACGCTCAGTTCGTCGTGATACTCTTCCCAGTGATATAAAAGTGGTCCAAAGTTTACCCACACGCCGCCTGTGCGCAGACAATTGGCGACGCATTCCAAGTACTCGCATACGTTGTGCGCCGTGTCGATGAAATACGCCGTCACCACCGCGTCCCATTGCCCGCGTTCGGCCGGCGTGCCGTACACAGCGGTGAAATCTCCAGCAGCCATGCTCATGCTCGCCCCGGGAGGGAACGTGACGTCGCCTGGGACGACATCTGGCACGCGCGTCTCTCGCCACGCGTCCTCCATCCGACGATGGTTGCTTCTCGAGTGCATAAACGGATGAATTCCAAACTCTCCAACATCTCGCGTCGCATTCAACATAAACGACGAAAAGAACAACATGAAATAACTAAACTCGTTCCCCTGCACGTCGTACCCTTGACGCGCGAGCTCGAATACTAACCGTCCTAATCCGCACCCGGGCGCCAACACGCGCGGCGCTTCGCCATCCGGACTCCCCACATCCACATTTACATTAAACTTTGCCCTCAGCGCGTCAAAAATCAATCCATACACCGCATCACGCTCAACCGCACCATCACTCGACCAATCGCGATAGGCATTCTTCAACACGTAGCGCACTTTATCAACGTCATCCTTTGCCGAGCGAAACGTCTCCGCCTCTCGCGCCCAACGCTCCACCTCCTCTTCCGGCACGCGCAAATGCTCGGGCGCGTACGGATTGTGCACGAAATTATCAATCGCCGCGCGCGTAAACGCCGTATTCGCCTCAGCGCACGCCTCCGCGCGGTCCAGCTCGCGCACGGCGTTCGCGAGCAGCGGCCGATGGTGCGCTGGAATGTGCGCGCTGTCCAGCGACGCGCGCCAGCGCGCCACGTCACGCGACACATCGTCGGGGTACGAATAGACCGCGCGTACAATTTTTAAGAACGCCGACCGTTCGGCGCGCACGTCGTCCTCGCTCGCGACGAACGCATCGAGCGCCATGTCGCGCGCGCAGGTTTGTGGCGGCTCCGTCACTCGCGCGCGCGCGCACACGCACGCCTCGCCATGTCCGTCGACCGCGCGAGCGCCTCGAACGACGCCTCGACCGCTTTCGATGACGCCCACGCGTCGCTGACGACGACGCTCGCGAACGACGGCGACCACGGCGCCGGGTCCCGCGCGAACGATGCCACGACATCGCTCCCAGTGTCGACCGATGATTCAGCGTCGCCGTCGACGACGCAAGGCACGGAGGAGGGCGCCGCGCGCGCGACGTCGAAGAAACCAAAGCGTAAAACCTACGAGCGCGTGAAGATGCCCACGCCGGAGGATATTTACGCCGCAGACGCCATGGATAACTGCGCGCTGAAGACGGTGATGAGCACGGTGCTCGGGGGCGCGCTCGGGGCGGCGATGGGTATCGTGTTTGGCGCGTTCGAGCCGATGGAAATCGCGGCGCCGGATGCGCCCAAGGTGAAGATTATGGATCAGGTCAAGGCTGGTGCGCGAGCTGCGGGAGCGCGGTCGTGGAGTTATGCGAAAGGATTCGCCGCGTTTGGGGCGTTGTACGCCGGGAGCGAATGCGTCGTGGAAAAGGTGCGGGCGAAGCACGATATAGCGAATAGCGCCTATGCTGGGTGCTTTACGGGTGGTGTTATGGCGCGCGCGGGTGGACCGAGCGGTATGGCTATTGGGTGCGGCACCATGGCGGCGCTTTCGGTGGCGATGGATAAGTTTATGGACCATTAAACGCGAGCGGAGCGCGACCGTCAATGAAAATTTCTTTTAATTACAACAGACATTTGATAGCCATGCACGCGAGCTGCGCGAGCTTGAACTCGTACAAAATCGTGAAAGAATTGAAGTATAGAGTACACGCGCTGAGGCGCGTTTATTTTAGGAAACCATCGGGACGGACGTCCATCCCGCGCCCGACGGCGAGAAAAACAAAACAAAGAAACGTTGGTGGTACAAGACGCGAATACAATTGTTGGAGACACGCGATTGGTTTTAATCAACCGTGTCTTCATCGTCGCTCTGATCGTCACCATCGTGCAACAACATGAGCAATACCGCACCATCGTAATCGGTGAGAATCGTGGCGCTGTGCACGCGAGGAAACGCGTGGCGCGCGCCCACGCGTTCGAGCTCAATCAACCGCCCGTCGTGCACGCGCTTGTACCCAAATGACGACCCGCGAAACGCCGCCGCCGCGGACTTTTGCCCGGCGTGTTTCTTCACGTGCTGCGTCGCGTCACCAATCCCCGTCGGCGCCGGTCGTTTACGACCGGGCGCGGGCACGGCGATGACATCACCAGACGCGCCGTCGACGACGATGCGCCCGTTTTTAAAGCGCACGCCGCACGCGTTGCACAACGTCTTGGCGCCCGTCGGACCGTTTCTCCATAACGGCGTCCTTTGCGTGCGACAACACGCACACGTGACGCCTGCTTCGGGCAACGCATCGCTCTCGCGCTCCGCACCGGGTTTCGCCGCGAGCGACGAGAACGTCGCCGAGCGTCGTCGTCCCGCGTCGGTGGTGTCATCCGACTCCACGGATGACCTGTCGCGTCGACGCGCGGCGGAGGCGTATACGCCATTCAAAAAAGTCATCGGGTCGTACGCCCCCCCGTTCGTCGTCAACGCATTCGACGGCGTCATCGCACCCGGGGTAAACATCTACACACGCGCACACACGACACCCGTCAGTCATCGACGAAACGCGACGAAACATCCGTCGGTTCACCGACGGCGAGTCAGCGAACGACGTCCGCGAACGTCCCCGAACGAAACACGCGCGCACGCCTACCTTTGTCGCAAACGCATACGGTTTAATCGTCGCAAACATCGCACTTCGCTCATTCGCATCATCACGCGTCATCCTAGTCATTCGAGCGCGAAAGAAACGCGCGAGAGCGTCAGTCCGCGAGCACAAAAGTGCACCAGTGTCCGTTACGCCGCCATCGCATCGGTCGCACATCGCGTCTCTCATCGCGCGCATACGCACCTCGCGTTCGCCATGCCGCGTGAATGCGTCGTAAAATCACTCAACTCGCCTCCGCGTGCGTCTACGCGCGCGCGCGTCGCCGTCGTCGCCGTCGTCGTCGACGACCGGAGTGCGCGATGCCGCGAATGCGTCGACCGCGCGAATGCGATTCAAATGCGGCGCGCGAATCCGACAGTCACGCGCGTCTGGTTCGGCGCGCGAGCGTCCCGTGGGGCTCTAGTGCGCGTGGAAATATGCGTGAGAAAACGCGTCGTGCGTTCGCGTCGACGTGTGCGTCGTCCACAGCGCGCGGTGGTGCGTGGCGTCGAGGACTCGCGCGCGGCACTCGGCACCGTCCGCGTCACTCGACGGCGCCGCGGATGGTCGCCGTTCACCCGGGCGCTCGGCGCGATCGATATCGCGATCGATGAAATGTGCGTCGATCGGTACGGAATATCGATCGCGTGACATCGCGATCGGGGACGCTGGTGTTGGATGCACGACCCGGAAATTGCGAACGTGGATATCTCCTGGTCGTGATTCGTGGGCTTGAGGGGGGGGGGGGGCAGGTTGACCAGTCCATGACTCGTGGCATAAGGGAGGGGTACACACGACGGGGATAGGTGTGTATGTACCCCTTGGATTCCCAGCCACGTCATCGCGGTCGTCGATGGCGCGAGAGTGCGACGCGGCGTGAACGCGGCGTGGTGTGTGTGCGAGCGTACGCGTGAGCGCATTCATTGTGTGTCGCGTGCGAACGCCGTTCGGGGTGTATTTCGCGTGCGTGAGGACGCGCGGCGTGATTGCGTGATTGCATTCGCATCCGATCGCGGGTGACGACGATGACGATGACGATGACGATGTCGGCGACAGCGCCGGTGCGCGGTGCGTCGCGCGGTGGTGCGCGACGATGCGCGGCGGGCGCGGTGCGCGGCGGTGCGGCGAAACGCGCGGGCGGCGTGCTCGCGCGCGCGGGGTTGCGAGAGGTTGACGAGGCGTCGTTCGACGCCGAGGTGTTGGGCTCGACGACGCCGGTGTTGGTTGATTTCTGGGCGAGCTGGTGCGGACCGTGTAAGCTGATTGGGAAAATTGTAGAAAAGGCAGATGTGGAGTATGGTGATGCGTTGAAGGTGGTGAAGATTGAATGCGATGGGAATCCGGCTTTGGTGGAGAAGTACAAGGTGTACGGGTTGCCGACGCTCATCATGTTCAAGGATGGCGTGTGCGTGGAAGAATCGAAGAACGAAGGGGCGATCTCATACGATAAGCTCAAGGCTTGGGTGACACAACACGCTGGTATCGCCGCGCCGGCAAAGTAAACAAGGGTTTCTATTACTTGCGCGAGAGGCAGGGGTTTTGAGCGCCGCGCACGCGTACGTCTTTTAGATAAAAAAACAACACACGTCGGATCGACTCTGTTCATCCACAATACGCTCGCTAAACATCTAAATATTGAGGAGGCGCATCGCTTGCTGCTATAAAACGGTTTAATATAATTACACCTTGACCTCAATTCGAACGCGGGAACAATACTACGTGTCTGAATGGAACCGCGCGGTGCGCTTGCCCGTCAGCGTCCCCGTCGTCTTCAAATTCTAAAACAAACTCGCCGTATTCTGCGTTCGGTAACCGCCTCGCCGGTTGCACAACCTTGGCCTTGTAAAAAGTTGTCGTGTTTGGATACACAGCCAAAACGCTCGTGCCAACTGGGAAGTTTTGCGATTGGCGCACGGATGCCGTTTTAGGCAACGGAATGACGTACTTTTGCGGTAGTCTATACACATGTTTTTCGGCTTCTTCATCCGCATCAACGATTTCAAACACACCTTCGGTGGGTGAATACCGCGTCACGGTGGCAACAATCCACTCTTGCGCGCCCGCACCGTGACTCAACACGCCCACATTCGCGGCGACCAAGTCTCCGACCTCCATCGAGCTCACTTCTTGTCCGGGACGCGCGGCGTAATCCGGGACGCGCGGTTGCGGTCGACTGTGCTGCTGCACCCTGTTCGCCTTGTGATGATACTGAGGTTGGTATGGTGCGCCATATCCATCGCCATCGAGCTCGTCTTCGACGTTAATACCTTGCTCTTCTAATTCTTTGTGAAACGTCTTCAACTCTTCGTCCAACACGGCGGCGTTCCCTTTGACCAACTCCAACGCCATCTGCGCTAAACGAATCTTCTCGTTCGCAATCAGTGTCATGCTTGAATGCAAATTATCAATCTCTTCTCGTAGCGTCTTCACCTGATCCAAATCTCCCTGCCGCGCGCCTCGAGCGTTGGCGCTCGTCGCCGTCGCGCACGCCTCCGTCTTCTCCCGCGCTTCTTCGCTCAACCGCGAATTACGCTTATCAAGTTCACCTATCGTCGCCAGGATGCGCTGCAACTCCGCAGGCACATCCGCCAACGCTGTGCGCAAAGAAAATTCACACGAAACCGTCAGTCTCGGCGCGCGCGCGAGCACAAGCAACGCCATCAACGCGCATCATCGGCATCGGTCAGCAGCACAAACACATCCTATATGACGCATACGCGCGCGTCGACGATCGATCGTGCCTCACGTACCATCGATAAACTTTTCTAGATACGTCGCCGACGCTATGCCGTCCGCCATGGTGACGCCAACGCGTCCGCGTCGAGGTTTGACGCGCGCGCTTTCGCGCATTGCGGTTGGGAATTGGGGTAAATCCAAAATGCACGCTCGAATCGTCGTCAAAAGTCGTCGCACGCGCGCGCGCAGGCGGACATGGGCGACGCGAAAGACATCTTGGGCATCCCTCGAGGCCCCGGCGCGGGAGCGCTGGCGGGGAAACCCAAGAAACGCGCCAATGCGGGGGCGGAGAAGCCACCGAAAGGGATCAGTCGAGAGGTGTGGCAGATCACGCGCGGGACGTCGGTGCACGATGGCGACGCGCGCGCACCGGTGATGCCGACCGCGGTGGCGTTACATGGGTTGAAGGATAAACGTAAGATTACGGCGAGAACGGTGACTTGGCAGTGGCAGCCGTTTAGGAATAGTGCGAGAACGGATTCGTTGCAACTGAAGCATTGGGTGAAGAAAGCCATCGGGGGCGCGCAACAGACGTTAATGGGCACGAATGGTGGTGATGTGGGCGGTGATTACGCGTTTGCCAAGTATAACAAGAAGATTGATATGATCACTTACACTAATGAGGAGTATGAACAGCGGTTGAAACTGTTGGACGAGTCTTGGAGCAAGGAGGAGACCGACTACTTGTTTGAGCTTCTCGCGCGGTTCGACTTGAGGTTCATTATCGTACAAGATCGATGGGCGTTCGAAGGCTCCAAGGCGCGAAGTGTTGATGATTTGAAGGTGCGATATTACACCATAGCGAAGACGCTCATCGAGGCACGGGCCGAGACACCAGAGGAAGCGGCGACGCATCAAATCGTAAAGATGCCGTTCAACCCGCAACACGAGTACGATCGCAAGGTGGCGTTGAATACGTTGTTGAATCGCACAAATGGTGAAATGAAAGAGGAAGCTGAAATTTTGAACAAGGTGAGAGAGATTGAAAAGCGCAGACGGACGGAGAACCAAGCGTTGTTGCAGCGCGCCGCGGCTGTGTTTGCTCAAGGTCGATCTCAAGTCGTTGAGCGACCACTGTCCATCGATGAAGTGCGTGCGGATTTCGAAACATTAGCGCCGGAGTTGCCCACGAAGGGGTCGGCGGCGTTAAAATCCGGTGCGTACCTTCGCGGTGCGCACTTTATTGCCGTCGCCAACGAGCAAGCGATTCAAGCGCAAGGCGGTCCGCGATTTGGCAAGCGCATCGACCAAGCGCTGGAAGACCTCGGCGTATCCACGCCAGTAATGAATACGCACGCCGTGTGCGCGGGATGGTTGAAATTGCGTGAAGAAACGATTGAGCTATTGCGCGCACGTAAGGAGCTTGTGGCAGTGTATGAGCGTCTTGTGGCGAAGGGCAAGACTCCGGGATACATTCCAGGCATGGCGGACGTCGAGGCTAAGAAATCGAGTGATGCAGTTGTCAAGACTGAAACGCCAGTCTTGGCGACCCCAGTCACAGCTGCGGCGACCCAAGCTGCGACCATGGTCATCAAGCAAGAACATGCGGCGCAGACTTTGAAGCGTAAGGCTGACGAGCCATCAGGGCGCAAAGCCCAACGACCGAAACGAGGACACTAAGCGGCTCATCTTTCTTTTAGCAAAATTACAACTTGTAACCTACCAACTCTAGCTAGAACAACAGTTAACTCATCCCGACCCCGCGCAGAAATTTTGCGACTTGTCCAATCAACGCGAGCGTAAAAAACCAACCGAACGCGTTTTCGATTCCCGTGGACTCTGAATGTGTCACGCCGCGCAGCGCCGCCGACGTCAACCACAAAGGCGCAGACACCTTTAACAACACAGGCGCGATCGCGCCGAGCGCACCAACGACATCACCAGATGTAGCGCTCATCATAAACACTTCCGCTTGCGATTCAGGCACCTTCGACGCCGGCACGAACAACTGCTTGAGCACCTTGGCTGGTTCCACGTCCCATCGCTCGTAGTGCCTCACGACCAAATTCGTCGTCTTGTCAATCACGTGCGTGGTCCCACCCTTGGCGGACAATCGCGGTCGCCAAGGCAAGTCCAGAATACACGTAAATCGCCACTCCGTTTGCAAGCCTTCGTTCGTCTCGGTGAATTCTGTGACGTTTAAGTCGATTTCGCGCATCAAGCCTCCCAAGTTACCCACGTTTTGCTTGAACCGATCGACACCCGCGAACGACACGAACGGGTCCGCGAACACGCAATCGGGCGCATACGCAGACAATGTTCCGCGACCACTGACGAAATAGTCTTCGTCGTAATCCGCACGAATGGACGCGAGGGCAGCCTCTCGCGACGTCGGCGGCGCCGACGCCGACGCCGACGCCGACGCCGATTTCGCGTCGCCTCCACCAATCACCTTCCCGAACGCCTCCGCGCCGTACCACGCAGCTTTCAATCCCAAATCATCCGTCGTCGTTGGCGTCGTCGACGCCGATGGCGACGACGCGGCGTCGCCATCGGCGTCGGCGCGAACGAGAACGCGCCGAGCGCGAGTCGATTCGCAAACATGACGTTCGCGACGCACGCCGCGCGCACCGCCGCGCGACGAGCGCACCGACGACGACGACGACGACGACGACGACGCGTTCGCGGCGTTACCGCGCGTCGGTGCGCGCGCGACGACGCTGACGCGCGCGATGACGTTCGTGAGAGGCATCTTGTGTGGATAGCGCCACAAAGCTGCACGTCGACGCGTCGACGCGTCGTGCGGCGCAGCGACAGGCGAGGCGCGGAACAGCTCGGCGTTGCATCGCACAGCGCATATCGCGGCGTTCGCACGCATGTCGTCGTCGTCGTCGTCGTCGTCGTTCGGGGGTGGTCAATCGTCGTGGGGCAACCGGCGCCAGGCGCGGCGTCGAGGACGACCGATACAGTACCGTTCGCGCGTTCCTGGCGCGAGCGATGGGGCGACGCGCGCGAGTTCGCACTCGCACTCGCATTCGCTGTTTGCGCGGGCAAAGATGATTGGCGGTGTGTGCGCGCGAGGCTTGGGGACGGTACAGGCGGCGGCGTCAGCCGTGGCGTTGGGCGCGAGCGCGTACGGAGGCACGTACCACGCGCGTCCGCGCTCGCGACGCGCACCACAGCCGGGACCTTTTCAAAATCCCGACCGCGTGTGCACGGATGCAATCATGGCGACGACGGTGGGGACGTATGCGCTGCAGATTTTGAGCGGGCAAGCGCTCACGGCGCTCGGGGCCAAGGTGAACGCGTCCATCGCCGCGGGGCAAATGTGGCGATTGGTCACCCCGATAGCCCTGCATGGAGGATTATCGCACTTGTTAGTGAACATGTACTCGTTGAATAGCATCGGGCCGATGATGGAGGCGACGTTTGGGCGCGAGCAGTTTATGGCGGTGTATTTGGGCGCGGGCGTCGCCGGCAACTACGCGAGTTATCGATTCTGTCCGTCGAATAGCGTCGGCGCGAGTGGAGCTATTTTCGGCCTCGCAGGCGCGCTCGCGGTGTATCTACAGCGTCATAAACGTTACTTGGGCGAACGAGCGGACATGCAATTACAATCGCTCGGTACGGCGCTCGCGGTGAACACGATGTTTGGCCTCACGAGTCGTCGCATCGACAATTGGGGCCACGGCGGTGGCCTCGTCGGTGGCGCCCTGCTCGCCTACCTCAACGGTCCAAACTTAAAGCTCGAGAATGACGTCGATGCGCGCGCCGGAAAGTCGCCCATGCGTCGCCGCAAGCTCGTCAACCGACCAGTGTTGCAAAGCGCCATCGATTCTGTGCGTCGATTTTGGGAAGACGACGACGACGCGTGGGCCGATTAAGTCCACACACCCTCGCTGATTGATATTGTTGTAATTTACTACCATGAATGTGCGTTTGTCGTCCACGCGCGTCACCGAGCGGACACAAAACCACTGGAGCTCCTCTTCGCGCGTCGCGTTATCCGCGGCGGTGCCCACGACCCTCAACGCCATTCGCTCGCACGCTTTTCACTCGCGCGCACCTCGCCACCGGCGTCGTCGCCATGACTAAACGAAAGAAAATTATCATCGACACCGACCCTGGCGTGGACGATGCCTACGCCATCGCCCTCGCGCTCCAGGCGTTCTCGGAAGATGTCGAAGTGATTGGCGTAACGACCATCTTCGGAAACGTTCGACGCGACGACGCGACGACGAACGCGAAGATTCTCATCGACGGCGCGGTCGCGCGCGACGGTGATGCGCACAGGTCGGTGCCAGGCGCGAAAATTCCCGTCGTGGATGGCGCCAAGGTGCCCCTGGCACAGTTGCCCCAGGGTGACGCACTCGGCGTCGGGGCGCGCGACGCGGAGGACGCGAGTGTCTTCGTCGCGGATTTCGTGCACGGCACGTGTGGTTTTGGAGGCGTTCGCGACAAGTACGCCGAGGTGTTCTTAAAACCAGATGGCGCGCATGAGTACGTGTACGACGAAGGCGTGGATGCGGCGGATTTTATCGCGAAGACGTGCGCCGAGTTTCCCGGCGAGGTGTCGGTGTTGGCGTTGGCGTCGTTGACCAATCTCGCGTTGACGTTTCGTCGACATCCAGCGTGCTTGCAGGATATGGATGAGCTCATCGTACTTGGTGGGGCGTTTGGGGTGAATGGAAACGTCAATCCTGCGGCGGAGGCGAATATTTTAGGGGATCCAGAAGCCGCGGATGAAGTATTGAGCACGTTTTCGAGATGTTACGTCGTGGGGTTGGACGTGACGACTCGGTTGACGTTGAGCGGGGCGCACATCGATCAGCTCGCGCATGCGAAAGTCGATAAGAAGCATGGTGTAGTGCGCGACGATATGCGAGCGTTCTTGCACGCGGCGACGCAATTCTACAAGGCGTACCACGTCGACGTCGCAAATTTCGACGGCATTTACATGCACGATCCCACCGCACTATTACTCGCCATTCCACGCATGCGTCATTTGTTCACTTTTCGCGAAGGCGCCGTGCGTGTGGTCACGCAAGGCATCACCCGTGGTCAAACCGTACTAGATGTACGTGGGAAATGGCCCGTGTGGAATGAATGGAGTGGGAAATCCAAGTGCCGCGTCGCGCTCGACGTGGACATTCAAGCCGCGTCACGCGTCTTCTTCGACGCCCTCGGCATTGACGCACCTTAGATACAGTAGCAGAAACACATCGATTCATCGCGCGGGTGCGCGCGCCAACATCATAATACTAGACGTAGACACGCGTATTCATTCATTTTGATTATTACAAAATTTGTGCTTTATTCATTCCGACAAAGACTCGACGTGACGAGGGCTATCGACGACGTGACGAGGGCTATCTGAAAGCTCGATATCGCGCGCCCGAGTTCGCTCGTGCATTTTAGATTCGTCACCATGCATTACCTCGAACATCATCCTCATCGACGTCAATGCTGCATCTGCGCCGAGACGTCGCACTGCTTCCGACCGCTCAATCTCACCGTGCTTAGCCCGCAAGGGCACGCCAGTGTCGGGGGTCCCGTTCCGCACGCAATGCACACCCTTGCGAAAGCCGCGAACGATAGCCATAACTTGATCGCCTTCTTGTTGCATCACGTTAAGATTGGTCATTGTCTCCGACGATCGGCGAAGAGCGGCGGCATACGCGATAATGTCTCTCCAGCGCGCCCGCATCGCGCCTTCGCCATCCTCACCGCCCTCTCGTTGACGTCCGCCCACTTCGACTAAAAATAGATCCACGGCATGCGGACGTCCCAGCGGTCCGAGTTGCGCAATCGTATTATTGACAAGCTGCCATACACGCTGCGCAACCATCGCCACGAACGACCCATCGTTCCTCAGTTCGCTTTTAACGTACGCATCGATGCGCGCGCGGCCTTCGGGAGAGCGCTCGGGAAGCTCGATATCCAACATCCTGATTCCCCTTTTGGCGAGCTCTGCCAATTTTCGCACGGCATCATCCCGCATCACATCATCCGCTCTGGCATCGCGTCGTTCCAATACATGCGCGGGCACGGCGTCACCCAACGCCCGTTTTATATCACCCCGGTCGGCGCCGTGCCAACCAAACGCCGCGTCCAGCACGACTGTCTCCGTCACCTTGAATCGTTTGAAGTACCTCTTCCACAACCCTCCAGCCTCACGTCTTAACGCCACGACCGCGACATCTGCGCACGTTCCGTAGAAACGTCGCAGCGCGCGCAAATTAGTTCGCGGATCCGGCGGCACCTTCGCGTCAACCGTCGTCGGAAGACGCCAATCCGTCATCCAGTCACACGCTCCCTCGACCTGCGCCTCCTCCGCCTCCTGGTCTCCGCCTCCGCCTCCGCCTCTGGCGACTTGGGCGTCAGCCATGACGCGCGTCGATCCACACCAAAATCTAGCGCACCACGACGCCGGCCGTGCGCGCGCGGCGCGAAACGCACGCGCGCCTCGAACGTCCGACGCCCCTCGGTCGTCCCTTCGCGCGCGCGCGACGCGCAGGACGCCACCTGTTTGTGCGTGACCCGCGTTCGCGCCTCCTCCTGGGTGGTCACTGCGAACGACGCCAGGAAATGTTGCGCACGTAGTATCACGGCGTCGTCGTCGAGTGACGACCGCGTCGCGGCGACGACCGCGTCGCGATCGATCTCAGATCGATCGCCGACGCGACCGCGACGGTTCGTGTCGATGCTCACCTCGTGACCATTCATATTTTAATCACTATATAATATAATTATATCTTCAGTATGATCCGTATGTCCGAATACTTCAAAAAATACAATTCCCCACACCCGGGCGTCCGTCGCGACCCCACGCGCGGCCGAGTCGTCCGACGACCGACGCCGCGCGACGATCGCGACGGACGACGCACGCGCACGCGTCGATATATATACCGTATATACATATATGCGTCCACCGCGTGCGTCCACCGCGTCGCGCCGCGCGATAATCGCCCACCATCGACGCGCGCGCGCGCACACGGGCGCGTCGTCGTCGTCGTCGTGTGTGCAGATGTGCCCTCGATCGAACTCGACATCTCGCGCGATCGATACCGCGATCGATCGCGCGACGCACGCGATCGATCGCGAACTCGATCGCGCGAGACATCGAGTTCGATCGAACTCGATATCGATGACGACGACGTGTGTCTCGCGCGATCGATACCGCGATCGATCGCGCGACGCACGCGATCGATCGCGAACTCGATCGCGCGAGACATCGAGTTCGATCGAACTCGATATCGATGACGACGACGTGTGTCTCGCGCGATCGATACCGCGATCGATCGCGCGACGCACGCGATCGATCGCGAACTCGATCGCGCGAGACATCGAGTTCGATCGAACTCGATGACGTCGACGACGACGCGCCGCCGCCGCCGCCACACGACGACATTCGACGACGACGACGGTGATGTTTACGACGTCGACGACGCGATGCGTGCTCGCGCGCGCGATGACGATGCGGTGCGCGGTGACGCGCGCGACGACGACGACGACGACGCGGGCGACGACGACGACGCGCGCGACGACGACGACGACGACGACGACGCGCGCGCGATTCGTGGCGGCGCGCGCGGGGACGCATGCGGACGCGAATGACGGCGAGGACGATGGGTCGTACGCGCATTTGCTGTCGCGCGTGGATGCCATGGCGTCGAGTGCGTCGAGCGTGGGGCGTGGCGTGGCGTACGGGGACGACGAGGACGAGGATGAGGATGAGGATGGGTACGAGGACGAGGACGACGTCGCCGAGGGGTACGGCGCGGCGGAGGATGACGAAGTCGTGATTAAGGTGAAGGCTGATGCGGATCCGATGGATGTTGGGAATTTTAATATGTCTGATGTCACCGTGGCGGCGTTGCGAAAACGCGGCGTGGATGCGTTGTTTCCGATTCAACAAGCGGTGTTGAAACCCGCGCTGGAGGGGTCGGATGTCGTCGGCCGGGCGAGAACGGGGACGGGGAAGACTTTGGCGTTTTCGTTGCCTGTGATTGAGCGTTTGCTCACGGATGGTGATCGTCGGTCGCGAAATCCCAAGTGTATCGTGCTCGCGCCGACGCGGGAGTTGGCAAAGCAGGTGGAGAATGAAATTTTCATCACCGCGCCGACGTTGGCGACGACGTGCGTGTACGGAGGCACGCCCATCGGACAACAAGAGTCCAAGCTCAGACGTGGTGTGGACATTGTCGTCGGTACCCCTGGTCGGGTGCAGGATTTGATGAACCGAGGAAGCTTGAACTTGAATGAGATTGAGTTTGTCGTGCTCGATGAGGCGGATCAAATGTTAAACGTCGGGTTTGAAGAGGACGTCGAGGCGATTCTCCAAGACTGCCCCGAGTCGCGTCAGACGTTTTTATTCAGTGCGACGATGCCGAGCTGGGTGAAGCAGATCACGAAGAAGTTCTTGAAGCCTGGCCACGTGGTTGTGGACTTGGTTGGCGATTCCAAGCAAAAGCTTGCGGATACTATTGACTTGATGTCGTGCGCGGTGTCGCACTCCAACCGCACGAGCATCGTCATGGACCTCGTCACCGTATACGCCAAGGATAAGAAGGCTATTTGTTTCACGCAAACCAAGCGCGCGGCGGATGAGCTCACCGCCGCTTTGGGTCGTCGCATCGCATCTGAAGTGCTTCACGGTGACATTGCTCAAGCGCAGCGTGAGCGCACGCTTCAACGATTCCGCGATAACCGGTTTACGGTGCTCATCGCCACCGACGTCGCCGCCCGCGGTTTGGATATTTCTGACGTCGACCTGGTGATTCACTACGAGCTTCCCAACGACGTTGAGTCGTTCGTGCACAGATGCGGCCGTACGGGTCGTGCTGGGCAAAAGGGTGCGGCCATCGCCATGCACACCGACCGCGAATCCCACATGATTCGTCGCATTAAAAAGGAAACTGGCGCTGAATTCAGAGCCGTCGGCATCCCGAGCTCGACCGAAGTCATGGATGCGTGTGCCGTGACGGCGTCCAACTTGCTCGCTAAGGTTGATGAAGAACTTTTGCCGTACTTTACCCCCGCCGCGAAGCGTTTGTTGCCCGATGTCGTCGACACGGAGGTGTTGAAGACGCTCTCCGCCGCGCTCGCCGCGCTCAGCGGACACACCGAGGCGCCGCCGCCGAGATCTTTACTCACTGGTGCGCCAAACTCGTGCACGTACATGGTGCTCGACGTGAACGGTACCGAGCCCGCGATTCGCGCTGGCGATTTACTCCGGGCATTGACTGAAATCGATCGCAAGCTCGCCGATGGATGCGGTAAAATTCGCTTCATGGAGGGACAAAACGGCATGTGCTTTGACGTCGACGCGGCGTACATGTCTGATTTGGAATCCGTTTCCGATTTGAATGGCTTTGAGTTGAGTGTGTGCACGCAACTACCTGAACTCATCGCTGAACAAAGCCGTGCTCCGCGCAGCGGTGGATTTGGCGGCCGAGGTGGTCGAGGCCGAGGCGGAGGCCGAGGCGGAGGCCGAGGAGGCGGCTTCGAGCGTCGCGGCGGCTACAGCGGTCGAGGCGGTGGTTACAGAGGTGACCGCGACGGTGGTGATCGTGGGGGCTTCCGAGGTCGTAGCGACGACGGCGGCGGTTTCCGTGGCCGCAGCGACGACGGTGGCGGCGGCTACCGCGGACGCGGAGGCGACCGCGACGGCGGCGGCTACCGCGGACGCGGAGGCGGAGGCGATCGTGATGGCGGTGGATACCGCGGTGGCGAACGTAGCGAACGCCCGCGACGTTCTTACGGCGACGACGGCTACGCCCCTCGTGCGCCCGCGCGATCGGGTGGCTCGAGCTGGGGCGGATGGTCTGAATAAAAAAAAGCAACCGACCCATCCCCGTCGTCGCCCGCTTGCAGCAGCGAACCTGTACCAGACATTTTTTTGCCCTCATCGTGCCGCGATTGCTAGGACTATTACATAGATGCCGAACGCACACGACGCATCCATTCGTGTACGTATTCAAACTGTTTCTGTACGACTTATAATGAACCATTTTCCAAAATTTCCCCAAAGCTATCCGCTTTCGACGCCGCGCCCGAGCGTAGCTCACCCTCACACCTCGTCGCTCGCCCCGACCGCGCGCGCATCGAGCGTCACCACGTCACACATCACCATGATCCCGTCGCCATCCCTGGCGTCCCGCGCGCCGAGCGGCGGTGTCCTCGCCGCCGCTGCCGTCCCCGTTCGAGGGTCTCGCCCACGCCAACTCGGGACGTCAGCCGCGCGAGCTCACCCGTCTGTCGTCGCGCGCGCGCGCGGGTTCGACGCCAACGACCCGCTCACGTGGAACCAGTCCCCTGGTGCGGTCGAGGATGACGACGACGCCTCCATGTTCGCCGATGCGGCGGCGCCAGTGGCGGATATTCAATCGCTTTCAGACGCCGACTTGGCTGAGCTCGTGGGCGCGAGCGGCGCCTACGTGCCGCAAATGGTGGATGACGACGCGTTCGCGGCGATGACGGCAGAGATTGCGTCGTCTCGCGCGCCTGAAAATGCGGCTGAGGCGATTGCGGTGGGAATTAAGGAGTATGCGGATGGTTTGTATGCCGACGCGTTGGCGACGTTTACGAGCGCGATGAGCAAGCCGGGGAGCGGGCCGGTGAGGTATAGAAAATCGCTCGTGGCCCCCGCGGGGCCGAGTTTGGGATTTAAACCTCGGGAATTATCCGCGGGAGAGGAGATCGCTATATGGTATAACAGCGCGTGCTGTTACGCGAAATTAGAAAACGTCACCGAGGGATTGGCGGCGCTGAATAAGGCGCTCGAGAGAGGATACGACGAGTATCCCGCCATTCGTCGCGACGCCGATATTGAAATTCTGCGACGTGATCCGCGTTTCGAGGGTATTATGGCGAGGTACGAGCCCCAAGGTGCGATCGGTAAACTGTTTGACGCGATGAATGGACCGAAACGCGGCGAGTCTATCATGAGCGGTTTCGCGGCGATGTTGAAAAAGAAGTAAATGCACAGAAACGTCTCGATTGCCTCCGCGTGTCCGCGTGTAATTCTATCTACAATTTGCTAAGTCTTTGAAAGCAACGCGCCCACGAGGAACGCGAGGAACGCGAAAATGATGGACGGTACATGCTCTTGTCGCATGACGAAAAGCGCGTCGGCGTTTGCCGATTTCTTTTCAAGCTCCGACGCCGCCCGCGTCCCAGGTGGCGGTTGCGGCTTGAGCGCGTCGGCGAGCGACATCGGTTTGTGCGCTTGCGCTGATGCTGCGGCGGTAGCGGCTACATTCTTCTGCATCGCCGCGAGCGCGTCTTTTGCATGGCTCCAAGCGCGTTCGCATTCAGCCTGCGCCGACTTCGCCGCCGCTTCGGCGTGCACTTTAGCCATGACTTCAATTTCCAGTCGATTGATCACTTGTTGCACCGCCTCTTTCGCCGTTTGTTTCGCGTGCGCCAAATCGCGTTTCAATCGCACGCACAACTCCTTCAACTTGTCATACTCTGATTTAGGCACCATTGGGTCGACGCGTTCGTGAATCATCGACATCGCACCGCCTCTGTACGATGGCTGCTGATAGAGCGACCGCGCCCGAGTCGCGTAGCCGTCGCGCGCGGGCGAGCCGATTTCGCTCACCGGACGAGAGTCCCCAGGGCGGTCTACTCCGTAAGACGCGACTGTTTGCCACGCTTCGGCCGCCGCGGCTGTGGCCGCCGCGACTTCATCGCGCAGCCGTTCATTTTCTTCCGTCAAATCACGTGTTCGCTCATCAACAGCCGCGCGCGCTTGCTGCTCGAGCCATTGTTGACCGCGACTATCCGCGCTCGGCGCTAATGTATCCTTTGCGCTGCGCTGGCTTTGTTCGAGTTCACGTTCGAGTTCTTCTACGCGAGATTCGCTTTGCTTGAGCTTACCCACGAGTCGCGCCACCTCGTTGGTTTTCGCCTCAACGTCTAACAATCCATCGCGAAGTTTTGCGTTGGTCGTTTCCAGAGCGAGCGTAAGTTCGCCGACGCGCGTTTCGCTCGCACCCTTTGTGCTCGACACTTGCGTCAATTCGAAGTCTTTTGCCGCGAGCTGTTCTCGAAGGCTCACTGCTTCCTCTTGGTACGACTTGCCTTTCTTTACAGCGTTGGCAAATTTTGTCTTGGCTGTTTCCACCGAGCTCTTGAGCGCGTCCATTTCACTTTCGTACGCTTCCAAGTCGTCCCGAAGCCGCGCAAGCTCCTGCTGCGCCTCGTTAAAAGACGATAGTTGCGATTGCAAACGCTTAAGCTCGTCGTCGCGTGCAGCGAGCTCGCCGAGCGCGCGCTCCAACGCCACATTTGCAGCGTCGAGTTGCGCGCTTTGAGCGACAATCTCACGGCTTCGAGCGGCGAGCTTCGCGTCGAGCTGCTTGACTTCAGCTCGCTTCCGCTCCAGCGCCACATTTGCAGCGTCGAGTTGCGCGCTTCGAGTTTGCGCCCCCTCCATCGCCGCATTTGCAGCCTCGAGTTGCGCGCTTTGAGCGACGATCTCGCGGCTTCGAGCGTTGAGCTCCGCTTGCTTCTCGTTGACTCGAATTCGCGCGCGGTCCAAATCGTCGCTCAACTGTCGCAATTCCTCCGCATCGCTCGTGCTCGCGTTCCGCGCGTCTATTAGTTGTGTTTTGAGTTCGTCCAACTCGTGTTGAAGTCTCGTGGCGTCGTCTTGAAATCCCTTACCTCTCTTGACCGCGTTGTCAAACTTTTGCTTTGACTTTTCGACGACGGCACCGAGTCGCTCAATCTCAGCGTCTTTGGCACTCAAAGACGCCTCCAGTGTCAGCAATTGAGATTGAAACGCGTCCAATGCGTCTGCGTCATTTATCCGAAGCGCGGTCATCTCAGCCAACTCGACATCTCGACTTTTGATTTGCGCGCGAAGACTTTCGAGTTCGGCGTTCGTCGCGCTCGCCATCTGCTTTGACTCAACGGCTGCGGATAACTCGGCGGATTTCTCTTCAAGCTCGCGGCGGAGTCGAGCAGCTTCTTCCTGGAAGTCCTTGCCTTTTTTCACTGCATTATCAAACTTTTGCTTGAACTTATCCGATTGTTCACTGATTTTCATAATTTCGGCGTCTTTGGCGCCGACCGCCGCGGTGAGCGTCGCCAACTCGTTGGTCAAAGACTCCGTTGCCGCTTGTAATTCCTCCTCACGCGCTCTCAACGTTTGATCAACCGCACTTGACGACGCCTCTAACTCTTCAACTTGACGCCGCAAAGACGCGATACTATCTTCGTGCGTCTTTGACATCGCTTCCGCATCCGTCTTCGCCCTTTGCGCATCCTCGACTTGGCGTTTCAACGCCTGACACTCCTCTGTACTCTTTGCGAGCGCGGCCGTCGCGTCATTTTGGGCATTGGATGTCATCATCGCATCGAGCTCGGCGGTTTTATCCTCGAGCTGCCGACGCAACTGCGCCGCCTCATCTTGGAATGTTTTACTCTTCTCCTCCGCGGCTCTGAGCGTCGTCTTACTCTGCTCGACGTCCGCTTGAAGTCTCTTCGCCTCGACGTCATTATTCTTTTGCATGGTCTCAATGGCGTCCGCGTGTTCCTTTTTGAGCGTCTCGATGGTATCTGCGTGCTCTGTTTCGAGCGACTCCACGGCACTTTCGCTGTCATGCATTGACGATAATTGCGCAGTCAGACGCGCAATTTCCTCGTCGCGGACTTTCGCAGTCGTCGTCATCGCGTCCCGCTCCTGGGTCAATCGCTCTTCAACCTGGGCAAAGTCTTCAGCCTTCTTCGCGAGTGCATGCGACTCGTCAGTGACACTCGTTAACTGCGCGTGCAACGATTCGCATTCCGATCTCAGCTGTGAAATCGTCTTCTCCGCTACGGCGGCGTCTTGTTGCGCCATTTGGAGCTCTTCGCGCGTGGCGTGAAGCTCTCTCAGTGTTTCTTGTGACGCTTCTTGCGCCGGTGCTGGACTTTCCAACGCCTTTTCAGCAGCAGCCATCATTTCTTCTACGGACATTTCTGGTTTCTGCGCGGCATCTAAAGCCTCGCGAGTGCGCTCAAGTTCGGCGGAGAGTTCTTCGCATTTGGCATCCTTGTCTCGCATCGCCGCGTCGAATTCGTCTCGCGCCGTCTTAAGTTCGCCTTTCAACTCGTCTAATTTTGTCTTTTGCTTGCGCGCGATAGTTTCCATTTTCTCGCACTTTGCGCGCAATGCCGCGTCTCCTGCTCCTTGTGACGAAGAGCGCTCGCGTTCCAACGTCTCCTCCAGTTCTCGCACGTAATTTGACCGCTTCTTATCCGCTTGTTTCAATCGCAAGCTTTCGTCTCGGGCGTCTTTAAGCGCTAAACGTAACCGCGTTACTTCTTGAAAATGTCGCTCTTCAACATCATTCGATGCAACCTCTGTCGTGGCGTCTTCTAACACTGTCGCACTTTCGTCGTCGTCGCGAGCGAAACCGTCAAACGCGTCGTCGTCTCGACTCATCGGCGCCACCTCGTCGAGACGCTCGGCGCTGAAATTCCTGGTCAGCAACAACTCCTCGCCGCGGCCGCGCGGACTCAACACATCACCACTCGGAAGCTCCCATCGGACAATTTGCGATGACGCCGTGCCCGTGTATAAAACGCCCGCGTCAGCGTCGAATGCGAGCGCTCTGACGGCGCCCGCCTTGGTGCTCGGGCACTCAAACATCAACCGCCGCGCTCGAACGTCCCACACCAACGCGCGTTGATCCGCGCCCGCGGCGCACACGATGCCCGGAGCAATGTTGATGACATTGAACACTGCGCCAGTGTGTTTACCTCGTACATTCATCTCTTCTGGCGGACCGAGCAATTCACCTCGCTCGTTGACGTACCACGCCAAGACTCGGCCATCCGCTCCGGCGGTGACGATGACGCCGTCGTTATCGCACACGCCGTAAATCGCCCCTCGATGACCTCCATCTTCGGCGCCAAATGTAGCGACTGGGCGACCAGCGCGCATTTTCCAAATGGTCAACGTCCCATCCTCGGCGCCGCTCGCGACGAATTCGGCGTCTGGATCCGCTGGATGCGTCCATCCGCTCACGCAGCGCACGCAATTCGGCTCGACGGCGGCGGCTTTCGCCTTGCCCAATCCGACGACACCGCCGCGCTTCTTCCTCGGCGACGCATCGGCGACGCCACCTGCATTGATTGCGTTCTCACTCAGAAATTCTCTCGCGGCGACACCAAAACGCCACGTCGGATATAACGCGACGCATTCGACGTCGGCGCCGCGTTCGCCGTCGGCTAAATCCCACACAAAAATTCCGCCTCGCGCGTCGCCGCCGACGATGAGTCCACTCTTCGGTAACACGCACAGCGCCTCTATCGCACACGTTGGACCATCCATGGTCATTGTGACGCGCCCGGTGGTTAAATCTCGCGCGTGCACGCGCCCATCCGTCGATGAACACGCCGCGACCGACGCGCCCGTCGACGACCGAGCCGCGCGCACCGACGCCACCGCGACGTCGGTCTCGAACGCCTTCGTTTGCGACATCAGGCGCCCGCTCGAGGTGTTCCACGCGCGTAAACCACCATCGTCGGAGCCAGACAATAGCGTGGCGTCCGGGGCGACGCATAACGCGCGCGCGGCGCCGGTGAGCTTGTCTAGGACCAGAGCACCAGATGCGGTGAGCGTTTGGGGCGCATCGTCCTCACCGTCGCGCGCGGCGTGCGCGGCGAACGGGAGCGTGTGCGCGGCGTCGGTGACTGTTTTCTTTATCAGTGACAGCATCGAGCGGCGGCGTCGGCGCGACGCGCGGCGCGGAGCTGCGTGCGCGTGACTGGCGAGATAACGGCTTTTTGGATTTTTCAAGCGCATTTATGTCGCGGGACGCCGGGACACAACATTGGATGCGAATGCGGTGTACAAATGCGCTGTGAGTGATGGAACATGACAAAGAAAGAATGGTTTGGCTAACTGGGGTTGGGATTTAGGGCGATGGCGGCGAGGAGTCATCGCCGCGGACGCTGCTCGACGCGCTATTCGCCGGGACGTATTCTCGTCGGAGCACCGAGGCGAGCTTGTTGACTTGGTGTTCCATGGAGTCCATGTACGCTGCGGCGCCGCGGCGAAGGCCAGCGGCGGTTTCGGGCGACGTGTCATTGAGTTCGCAGCCGAAAATATCCGCGATTGGTTGAAAACGATAGTAGGAATCCTTTGAGCCGAGAAGATGGCGAATTGTGGCGTCTACTTGATCGACATCGCACGTGGCGTGAATTGTGTTATCCAACCATCCTGGATTACGCGCACCGCGCGCATGTGGCACGGACGCACCTGTGCCTAGGGATACCACGCACAACGGTCGTGACTGTGAGAATAATCGTCGAGCTTCGAATACAGCAACCGCCGTTGGATTGTTACTCGCGATTGCGCCATCGATAAGCCGAAGTTCAGATTGCACATTTGTCGGTGTTTTCTGCACGTCGTACTTCACGACATCGTCTTCGACAGCCTCCGACGCTCCCGTGCTTGGGGAATCTTTACCGTTTGCACCGCTAGCGCTGGCTTCGCCTTGACGCTGTTCGGAATCAGTCTTTGCTTCGCACGCGCAACCACCTGTGCCTCCTATTTCTTTATCAACCTTGAGCTCTTCTAGATACCAAGGCGCCGCGGTCGTCGCGCGAATGGACTGAACGAGACTAGCACGGTGCTCGCCCGGTAACCTCCCGAGATGCCCTTTCGCTTGACCGTCATGGTGATACGAGCGCATGAGGAACGTCGTCGTCGGCGAACGGCTCACCAGTCGAGAGACCAACGCTACGCGTGGCGGTGGGAAACGTGAAGAATACCATCTCGGGTGAGACGCGATCGTATACAGTGGCTTTTCAGCTTCACCATCGAGGGCCTTATTGAGCATAATTTCAAAGTTCCGTGCCTCTTCTTGACCGCGTTGGAACGCCTTGTACACCTGCGTGATGTATGAATCCTTCTTGGGGAATATCTCATCACCCATGTTCGTGTACAGCTCGTTTAATTCTTCAGTGGTCATGCGAAGTAGCCCCGTTCCTACGGCTATGATGCCTCCAGTAGAAGTCCCGACGATTAAATCGAAGCAATCACCGACACACCAATTTTGCGTAGCCTTGAGTATGCGTTCGAGCATCACCAATGTAGCCATGCCACGCATACCACCGCCGTCTAGACTGAGAATGCGAATTGGTGTTTCGTTCGCATTCGGCGATGTCGGATCCACATTATAAGCACGATCCAATAATTCAGCGCCGTGGTCACCGAGTGCAGTCACGAGACGCATCGCGCGAGTCCATTGCGAAACGCCGCCTTCAACGTTTGCGCTTCGCCAGGCATCCAGATGTGAATCATCGTCCATCGGGGGAACTTTAACCTTTTCTTTCAGCTTCTGTAACGCCGCGATATTATCCGATTCTTCGTCCGGCTTCTTGCTCTCGTCCGCTTTACTCTCGTCTTTGCTAGGCTCACCCGTGAATGTCACACGACGAATAAGCGCCGCAAATCCTTCACCTGCAGACTGCGAACTCGGAGATGCCACAACTTCTTTGGGCAGTAATACTTCGTCAGCGCTGAATTTGAACCTTCCTCTGAACCTTCCGGCGCTCGGTGGATTGGCTTTCGGCTCAATAGGCGGCGGTCTATCCGCGCACGCCTCTGCAAGTTTGTGGCCGATTCGCATCGCCAATTGTTGCGCAAGTCCGACAGTCGGTTGGGTAAGCTTGACATCGATGGCGAATGTGCAATCATCAGTACACGATACTGCGCATAACAACGACTGTTCATCAACGACAAATGCCGGAATGTTCGTCGCTGTATCGAAATTCGGACTCGCCAACAATGGCTGCACCGCAACGCATGAAGGCGTGCGCATCGGCCATACAAAGATGACCGCTCGCGCTCCGCGTTCGCGTGCGCGCCAAACCAAGCGAGGCGCTTGCCGAATCATAGCAACATGCGCATCCCAGTTTCTGTCTTTTGCGCACAATACGACAATCCCCCCGTCAAATGGCATTTCATCCGCCTCGAGCCAATACTTGTCAATTGTCGGCGGTTTCTTGGCGACCGGCGTGCAAACCTCAGAAGCATCCTGCTTTTCGGCATCGTTGCCTTTGTCAATTTTAGCATCGATCATGGTCCAGTCTTTATCACCGTCTTTATCAGGCGATTCGCCGCCTTCCCATATATCATCGTAAGCTTTAAGTATTTTTTGCGCTGGTGTCATGGGCGGCGAAGCATCCTTTCGCATTCGCTGCTTCCGAGGCAATTCAACAAAACCATCGCGATCTTTGGGTGCTTCGATATCAAGGATGTACACTTCACTCTCTATGCACGCAACATCAGGCGCGTTGCAAGCCAAACTTGAACGAAGCGCAGTGAACGAGGTGGAAATGTCCTCATGCTTTGCCGCGATGCAAACTGTGGCCAAGTCGGTGAGCGCCATGTGCTCTGCTAGGGACGCCATGGACTGACGAGTTTCATTGCCGAAGAAAGTCGAACTTCCATTCCAAAACGCGTGAATAATGCGCAAAGCTGATTCTGCTGCACCTCGTCTGATGCATTCCGCATACAACGCAAAATTGTCAACTGTCAAGAGTTTGAGGAGCGACTTGACGTAAGCCTTGTCCAGAACTTCAAGCTTATTGTGCGTGCCGGTATCACTAATGCACGCACAAACGCGCTGCGCAACGTACTCAACCGCACCGGCGTTGACACATTCTGCCGCTGCTAAAGATCCCCGTGTTAAAATAATACCACCCAAAAGCATATCCACACTCGGAACAAACGTTGCATTCGCACTCGGTGACAGCGAATATTTTACAAGCGAGCGAACCAAGTTGTATACACTCACTCTCGAACCACTCGTGCTATCGAAAATCGCACTCTTCGTATCGACCATGAGTTGTGAGTAACGGTTCAATCTACCCGCTTCGTCCATTACGCCCCAGCCTTCTTCAGAAAAGTCTTTCCATGGGACAAAGAAATCCGATGCACGCTCTTTCGTACCTCGCTGAACTAACGTTGGAAACCATCCTCCACTTGCATGAGTAAGTGTGGCTCGAATGGATGCCTTGCCTTTCGACGGCCCGACGTCAATCCACGTATGAACTTTGCTTTTCGCATTTCCATGAGATAGCACTGCTACAGCGAGCGGCTTGTCTGCCAACGACGTTGCGTTTTGAATGGCCAAAGTTGTTTCGTCGTTCGTGTCATCCGCACCGAGTATACCCACAATGACGAGCTGCAAAGCTTTGGTTACTTTTTCAGCAAGCCTTGGCGCGCCACCAGCCCATGACCCACATGTTGTAATACACAACATGTGTTCTGTGACGCTCTTCCGCGCAACGTCGACTTCACCGCCGTCAAAGAATGCCTTCATGAATGATTGTAGAGCTAGTTCGATGTCTTTGGCGCGACGCGCGCCTCCACTAGTATCCCAATTATTCTCATACACCGGTTTGAAGTCGTTCGCTCGAACAATGACGACGTTTAAGCCGGGATCTTGCCGCCATCCATCGGTGACTTCAGCAGTCTTCCAGAGTCCAGAGCTTACATCTTCCTCAATAACGAGTTCCTTCATACCGATGTCAGCGACATCCTTGAGCTCTTCGTCATCTTCTTGTTTGGCATCTTCTACCTTTACCGGTACGTACCGAGCGTAGTGGCCATCAGCGGAGCAAATACTTCGCGAACTCGTCGATTGAGATGGATAACCGCTCGCGGTGATTTCAATCCGAGTAGAACGCATATCCACACTCGCCCTCGACGTAATGTAATCAGCCATCGCATCCGAATCGTCACCGAACGCGCAAAGCCCGACGCTACAAATTCTGTTCGGAAGCAACTTTACCCTTTTCCATCGCTGTTTAATTTCCACATCGGACACGTGGCACAACACCCGCGCGTCCTTGGTGTGCGTCTTCACGCCGCTCTCTGCCGCGAGCATAAAAGCGTGCGATACGACCGCGCTGACATCTTCCCCTTCACTTATGTCCGGCACGATGTCAATCGCGAGTTTCCATCCATCTTCTGGGGCATAATCTACTGGTATCGCGCGCGCGTCCCACTCAACCGTCGCTTCGCCCGCGCTCGTTCGCGTCACCCGAACTTTCTCCGCAATCACAACATCAATCGTCATCTCGATCGCCGGCCGTGCATTTGGTACTGTTGCTTTTAGCGCGTAATCTCCGCTAGGCAAATCGCTCGTAACTTTCCATTTCAGCTTTCCGCGTCCGTCTTCGTTGAAGACGCAGCGTCCGAGCGCTACGTTTTTTCCGCTTCGCATCCACGCCGACTGCCCTTGCAGCGCCACATCACACTCGGCGTATTCCCCGGCGACGCGCTCGATATCGATGTCGACATCGGCATCGTGCTCCCATACTTTACCGATGCGAGGTCGGATGAACGCTAGCGTCATCGCGGCGGTACGTTTCGTACCAGTGAGAGAGTAATCCAGAAGTCAAAATCAAAATCTGCGCGTTCGGGACGGTATGCGCGTCGTCGTGAGCGTGTGGTATCGACGCGAACCCCGCGTGTGTACTTCGCGTATTTGCGTGACGGTTTTAATGCATCATATGCGCTCGAGGGTGCGGTTCGACGGGAAAAGCTGTGTACGGTTTGAACGCGCGAGCCAGCGAGTGAGGAATAGTACAGTTGGCGCCGCGGCGTAAAAGGTTGAATGTTTTTGTTGCAGAAGTGAAGTGTCTAGGCAACAGCTAGAGAGAAACAGAGAGAGTAATAGTAAGAGACACGCGCGCTTAGCCTAGAAAACTCAAAAGGCTCGAATCGAGAAGATTTGGGTCTTCGCCTCCCGGGCTACGCTGTTGTTGTTGCCCGCCTTGATGGGCGTCAGGTGATCCGATGCTCATACCATTTATGCCGGCCGAGAGTCCATCGGCGGGATTAGACCACATTCCCGGTGCCGTACTCGGAGAAGTGCCACCGAACGCACCCCAGTTAGCGCTGGGGTTGAGATCAGAGCTGACGCCCAAACCGCCAAGGCCCCAGTCGGCACTCACCATGGAGCCTTGCTGCTGTTGCGCGCCACCGTCCCATGTGCTTTGCGTGCCCCATTGTGACGACGCCACGGGGGACGTGCCCCATTCGCTACCCATGCCCGAGAACAAACCTCCAGATTGAAGGCTCTGCGACGACGCGTCGGCGGCAAATACGTCGCCTAGTGGCAACGAGCTCATACCAGTCGTCGCGCCCATTGGTTCCCAGTTACTGTTCGCCGGACTCCACCTAGCAGGCTGCGCCGTTGGTTGTGACGTCGGCGCTAAAACTGGCGGAGCGCCCTTTGGCGCATCTCCCCAAGTGCTAGCGCTTCCTATGGCCGAACCTTGAGTCGCCCACGCTGGTTGCTGAGAATGTGCCAGCGGCTCTTGCACCGCGCCGTATCCCGCCGGAGGCCGGGGGCCAGGCGGGAGGGGCGGCGGACCACCGCTGGATTGTCCTTCTTCTTTTAGTCGTCTAGATTGTTGAGATGCAGCCATTGGAGTTGGACCTGATGCGAAACCCGGAGGCATCGAAGAAGTGCCGGCGTCCGCCCTTATGCCAGGCACCCGCATAGCCGGCGCCGCGGCCCAGGAGGGTGGCGATCCAGATGGCGGAGGTCTTGCTGATAGCGACTGCTTGTACTTTTCCTCAACCAGCATGGATGCCCTATCTTCCTCGGCTTGTAAGCGTCTAGCGAGTTCTTCGTCCGTCTCTGGGAAACCACCACCGATGTTTAAACTACTCGTCGTTTGTTGTGGCCCTGGTTGCTTAGCTAGCTCTTCTGCTTTTGCGCGCTCCTTTTTCTTCTTGCGCTGTGCAGCTTTCTTCGAAAGCCCCTCTCCCGCGCTAGGTTCAGCCTTGACCGCGTCTGGCTTTTTTGACGCTTCGAGTCTTTTCCGAATCGCTTCCATCTCAGCCATCTCGCGCTCAGCAGCTTCCTCAGCAGCTTTACGAAGCGCAGCTTGACGTACCGCCGCTTCGTCTACTGCGGACGCCGCGGTACCTTGCTTTTCTGCCGCTGCTGCTCGCTCTCGCTCTTCTCGCTCTGCTTGCTCCTTCGCCGCGCGCTTCTTCGCCTTTTTGCCCATTCCAGCTTCTACTACAGCGGTATCATCTTTGGCGGATGATACGACTTGTTTCCCAGCATTTCCCGTCGGTGCGCGTCCGGATGTGACGTATGCACTTTCTACGCTATGAGGTCCCCATTCGGTGACTTCGCCGCTGGATTCATCGACGCGGCCAACCCTCGCTTTAAAACAATACTTTGTCCCTGGAAGCAAGTCACTCACAGTGATGATGGTTTTCCCCTTCACCGAAGTAAAGACTGAGTAGTTCTGTTCCTTGTCTTTCTTGAGGCTAAGCTCCCAACAACGGTCTTGCGGTAGCGTTTGTGTGGTTGACTTGGTACGGTACAAGTTGAGCGTGATTGATGAATCGGTTCGCGTCACTAACGTTGGTCTCTGAAGCTTCTCTAGCGGTTCGGCGGCACGTCTAGCTTCGTTCTCTTGCTTGGCCAATTCTGCTGCATAGCGCGCGGCCTCCTTGCGCATCTGCTCCAAATGCTCAAATAGCTGATCGTCGGTCATGCTCGGGCGCCCTCCCCCGCTTCCAGAGCTTTGACTATCGCCCGGTCTACCGAACCATTTGCCAGGCATTCCTCGACTACCGCGATTTCCACCCCAGCTCGACGGTAGCGGTTCATTCCCGAAAAAGTTGTGCAAATCAGTGTACTCATCATCG
>JACLAB010000267.1_pt1 | contig 47759 bp, 39 predicted proteins | sample 8027921 | NCBI WGS metagenome assembly JACLAB01 (sample SAMN15725117, study PRJNA655200) | protist metagenome | isolation source: fluorescence activated cell sorting (FACS) single amplified genomes of... | place: USA: West Boothbay Harbor, Gulf of Maine | collected 2000-07-19 | reverse complement strand
CAGCTCTTCGTCTCCTCGTCGATCTTCTTCTTCAAAACCAACTCCAAGCGCTTGCTCCCTGGCGTGTATCTCCTTCGCTCCGAGCTCGAACGGGTTCGTCGTCATCGTCTGCGTCGAATGATCGCTCTTCTCTCGTCTCTGCGCGCGCATCATCGTCGTCATCGACGCCCCCAGCCCCCCAATCGACGTCTCGAGCGGTGCCCCGCCGAGCACGCCCAGCGCCGAGGACGCCGACGCCGACGCCGTCACCGACACCGACGCCGACGCGAATGGGTCGACGCCACCGTTATCGTCGTCGTCCGAATCACTGGCGTAGAAGCTCATATCGCTCGTGTCACGACTGAGAGAGAGGTGGGAGTAATCGCGTCCACGAGTGAGGCGTTTTCCACGCACGCACACCGACGTCGCGTCGTCATTCGGTGACGCCGCGCGTCATGTCGCAACTGACGCCGAGACACGCCCATCACGGTGGGGGTGATTCGTCTTCGGGCGTGAGTGGTGGCGGTGCGGCGGCGGCGGCGGCGGCGATATCGCATTGGGGCACCAATCCACCGCCTCGACGGTCGTCCCCGAGGTCATCCCCGCGAGGCGGTGTCGGTGTCGGTGGTGGTCATCACGGCGCACTGTTCAATGCTCGAGGACGTCGCCCGACGTCGGACAAGAGGTCTCGGTCGAGGCTGTCGCTGCTCGCGTTTGCGGTGTTGTTTTGGGCGTTTGGGCCATTCGCGCACAAAGTCATCCAGGGATTCAACAAGGTGTACATGCGGGCGTGGTTTAACCCGGTAGAGCGGCCGTATCCGTGCCAACCGACGTCTTTAGCACCGAGAACGTTGGTGGATAATAGACCACTGCCGTCGTTGTTAGCGGCGGACACGACAAATCTACCTGGGTTGCGACCGAAGAAGTTCAAGGTTGGGTTGATTTCGTTGTGCGACGACGGCGTGGAATCTATTTGCGCGGCTTCGACGGCGAATAAGCAAGCGTATGCGGATATACATGGATATGATTTGATAGTAGATGAAGATATTGTCGATAAGAGTCGACCGACGAGCTGGAGTAAGTTGTTGGCGATGCGAAAGTACCTACCAGACTATGACTTTTTGCTCTACGTGGACATCGACACGATCATCATGAGCCCGGAACGAAAGTTGGAAGATATTGTGGATTACGAATATGATCAAATGCTCGCCGCGGATACCAACGGGGTGAATTGTGGGGTTTGGATGATTAGAAACACCCCATGGGCGCTGTGGTTTATCGATGAAATGTGGTCTCAAGAGCAATTCATCGCGCCCAAGTCGTGGAACATGTTGTTCAAATACGAACAACGCGCGTTTCATTACTTGTATCAATCTGCGATTTGGCGACGAGTGGTGCAAGGGGAGCAATATCCCAAGGCAAATTCCGTTCGAGCGAGAACGAAAGTCGTGAATGCTTGCGTGTTCAACTCGCAGCCTTCGTTCTTCGTCAAGGGAGACTTGCTCGTGCACTTGGCCGGTTTGAAAGGATTCGTGAAGTGCATGTGGTTTCGACGCTATTATAGAGAGGCTCGAGAGAACATGAGGGCCATGGGTCCCATTTCTGCCGATGCGGATTTAGAAGGACCATCGATCTGGCGATGTATGACGCATCGCACGTAGACGTGCTCTAGAATTTAGACGTTTTGCTGTGCTGTAATATGAACGCAAACGATAGCGCTGACTTCACTGTGAGCCTCACGCTTCGCGCGCCTCGCCTCCGTCCGACCACAACTATGGCCGATACCGTCACCCAATTGCAAGACCAGATAAATAGCTTGTGCCAATTGTTATGCAACTATGCGGGGACTTTACAGCGCGATGCGTTGCCGGTACGTCGCGCGTTAAACGTTGTACGCGGCGCGCGTGAATTGCCTCGCAACCTCGCTCGCTACTTTTGACTTGCGCCGCCTGACGCTCGAACGTTTCCTTCATCCACACCCAGGCTGCTGTTAGTGCGAATGGAGAGCTCAGTGACGAGTTGCCCCCGAACGGAGTTACGCGCGAGACCATAGGAGAAATGGCGGCATCGATCGCAGAGACGCAACGAGTGATTACTGAACTCGCGCGCGCTCTTCCAAAGATTGAAACGGATGAAAAAGCCGCGCGTAAACGAATCGCTGATCTCCATGCCGAGCACGACGAGGTGAGCAAAGAGTTGGAGCAAGTCACCGCGGAGGCAAAATTAGAATTAGAAAAGATCAACGCCGCGTTCAAGGTGGCGTCCACCGCTGTGTTGCTCGACCAGTGAGCGGAGGCGCTCGCGATGTGTATTAGTTAGATTTAGCTCACCACTGTTGGTGATGTTTCCATAAAAATTACACGTTTAGACTACTAGTTTTCTACGTTTTCACGCGCCACATGCCGTCGTGAGTTCTCTCTCCATCGCGCCTTTCCCTCTGTTCGACGCTCGATCGCGCTCGCGCGCTCACGGCGCCGACGACACCAAGTCCGTCAAACACTTCTCCACCGCCTTCGCATCGAGCCCTTCAAGCGATACATTCTTCTCCACGCCGTAATCATACCTGGCGTAGAGCTTACCTTCGACCCCCGCGGCTTCACGAATCAATATCGGCGTCGAAGGCGACGCAGCCTTCAAGTTTTTATAGCTCGCGAGAAGGAAATTTCGCACCCCTTCGCTCCCTTTGCTCGTTTGACACAAGTGAAACCGAAGCTCTTGCACGGCTTTGAGGCTGGCGAACGCGGCTTTAGACATCGTGCGTGTGCGTGCGCGTGTGCCGTGCGTCGCCGTGTGACGACGACGACGACGACGACCGCGACGACGACGCCAGGTTTCTCGCGCGCACCGCGGGAATCGGACCGGGGCGAGTGATATTCCACACACGCGGGTGTTTTTGAGTGCGCCTGAAAAATTTTTAGGGTCTGGCGCGCCCGATGGGCGAACGGCGCTCGGGTGGAAACCCGGCGGACGACGCGCGCGATCCGCCTTTTCGAGACGCAAAGGAGTTCAAGATGACCAACACGTCCTGTACCATCCGTACGCGCAAGTTTATGACCAACCCGTTGTTGCAGCGCCGTCAATTTGTACGTGGCACGATGCGAGCGGATGCGCGAATGGGCGCGTGGGCGCGCACGACGATGGGCGCGCACGATCGCGTGCACTTGACGTGGAAAAGACGACGACGCGACGCGATGGATGACGACGACGAGTGAATGAATAACTGACGAGATGTTTTTACGCGCAATAGATCCTTGATGTGCTCCACCCCGGCCGCGCTAACGTCGCCAAGGTACGCATGTAGCCTCGACATCACGCGCCGCGTTGGGGTTTTATGACCCTAGGCTACTATCGATTTGGATTGTTTTGGACGACGTACTGACCGAGAAATTCGTTTTAAACCCGCAGGCTGAGCTCCAAGAGAAGTTAGCTAAGATGTACAACGTCAGCGATGAGAAGTGCGTGTCCATCTTCGGGTTCCGCACGGCGTTTGGTGGTGGCAAGTCCACCGGGTTTGGTTTGATCTACAACGACTTGGAGGCGATGAAGAAGTTCGAACCCAAGCACCGCCTCATTCGCGCGGGCTTGCAGACTGCGGTCCAAAAGTCTCGTAAGAACATCAAGGAGAAGAAGAACCGTGTCAAGAAGCTCCGTGGTGGTGCCAAGAACAAGGTTATGTAAGCGAGCCTTTGGGCGTTGGGTACGGAGCGATAGAGGCGAGCGCGCCGCTCTTCATGTTAGTTTGTGTCGGGCACAGGTTGTGTGCGATTGTAGACGCTTTCAGATTTACGAGGTTCTCTCGCAAAATTTTAGCATCGAGTTCATTGTTATAATCGAAAAAGCTGTTCGTTAAAAACTTTTGCATCGTCTCGCGCGCTACGTGTGCGCGGCTCAGGCGGTCATTCTCGACTGCCCGCGTCACGACTTCAAAGGAATATGAACGCGTGTTTTCACCCCAGATGAAGATTTATTACAAATCACTACGTAAGGTCATCTAGTTTGTGTTGATTCTAATAAACGTCGCTAGAGAAACGTTCGGGAAGGAAGCGACTGGGCGCGACGTTTAGTTGAACATCATACCCGCCTCCATCATTCTTTCCTTTTCAAACGTTTCAAAGTACTGGTAAATGATCGTCACCGCGAGCAAAATACCAGTACCAGAGCCAATAGCACCGAAGAAGTCGGCCACGATGGTCAACGCACCGATGCACATACCGCCGAACGCCGCGGCGATTGGAATGTACCTGTTGAGCTCCTTCTCAATCTTGACATCGCGGTGACCCTTGATGATCATTTGCTGCTGCTTGAGCTGCTTGGCCACGTCTCTGGCGGAAGAACCGGAAACTTCAATCCAAGTCTTGGAGAACAACGCGCAAGCAGAGAGCATGAAGGTGACATAGAAGATGGCGTGAAGCGGGTTAGCCGCGATGTCAGCCAAAGACGTCGGCGGCGAAATGTAATACACCAAACCGCCGGTGGGGATAAGTTGGCCGTTGCTCTCACTTTCTTGCCAGCGACCGAAGAGTTGGATGAAAAAGTTACCACCATATCTCTTGTACAAGAGCTGGGAGATGAAGTACAAGTTGGACACCAAAGCAGACTGCAAAATGATCGGCATGTTGGACGTGTAGAACAACTTGATTGGGTAGTTTTGCACGTAGCCACGGTTTTGCTTGGATTGCACCGGCAAGTCAACGCGGAAACCCTGGAAATAGATGACAATCAAGAAGATGAGAATCGTCGACATCAAGTTCGTGATGTTCGGCAAGTTGGTGCGGTAGAAAGCTTCCTTCAACGCGCGGATCTTGTCCGTGCGCGTCAGCATGAGGTGGAAAAACGCGATGATCGCGCCTTCGAACTCAGTCCCGCGACCGGTGTTCACCGTCGTCGGCGAGAAAGCCTTCCAGATGATGCTTTCGCATTGGTTGGTGGCGATGAAAAGCGAAATACCCGACCCTAAGCCGTAACCCTTTTGCAACAATTCATCCAAGCAAATCACGATTATTCCCGCAAAGAAGAGCTGAATAATGATGAGCATGGCGTTGCCCACACCCAAGTCGCGAACATCACCATAAATACCGCTCACAACGTACGCGACGGCTTCACCAATGGTGATCAACACCGCGAGAAGCTTTTGAGCACCGTTCAACAACGCTCTGTCTTCCTTGACGCTCTCATCCACCTCAATGATCTTGGACCCCGCCAAGAGCTGCATCACCAATCCAGACGTCACGATTGGCGAAATCCCAAGTTCCATACACGTCCCTCGGTTACTCGCCATGATCACGCGAGCCCAGTAGAATGGATCGGCCCCACTCGCGGTGTTAATCCCGTACAACGGCAATTGCGAGCATACCAAGAACACAAACAACGCGATGCACGTGTAGAGCGTCTTTTCACGAAAGGAAATCTTGCGATCGGCCGCTTTGACTTCCGGAAGGAAGCTCAAGAACGGCCGCACGAGGTGGAGCACGCGAAACCCTGACGACATCGTGTGCGTATGCGTCTACTCGCGTCGGTTGGGTACACAACGCTCGCTCACCACGCGTGAGGAAGAGTGCCGCGCGTGGACGATTTCGAGGCGAATTGTTCCATCCCCAAACACGACTGAGAAATGTATTTTGTGTAACCTGTATATTAGACGAAAACGAGTATATTATGATAAACAGCCCCGACCATGGGTTTCGGTAACAACATCCTATACCCCAATCACCCGGTCGACAAGTCGTTGGGCGTGGCCCAAATTGCGCGCGCGCGCCACACGCAGTGGCACCCATGGGAACGCTCAAGGACGAAGCACAAGGGGTGTATGATAAAATACGCACGCTAGAACGAGAGATATTAACACGCGTGAATGTGTCGTGTGCGGATTCGGATGATGGCACGCGAGAGGATGGCGTGCGACGGGCGCGAGAGGATGTGCACGCGTTGCGAAAGCTGATTGATGAGCTGAAAGAAATAGCCGAAGAAGCCATAGATAGCGAGCGAGAAGAGATAATGCACATGGTACGAGAACGAGAACTTGGATTAGAGTCGACGAGATCAATCATACGGCACGCAGCCGTGGAAGCGGCGGCGAGGGAGAGGAAGAAAGAGGACCTCGAACGTGAGGAGCTGTTGATGAACCCGGGCGGAACGACCAAGTTGGATGATATCAAAGGCCAAGGTGCGGTAGCAATGTCGAATGAGGCAACAGAAGGGTTGAGGCGAGCTCGTCAGCTCATGGCGACGGAATTAGAAAAGGGAGAGAGAACTTTAGCGGCGATGACTGAGTCTACGGCGACGATGGAGAAAACGGGCACAGAGTACTCAAATCAAACCACAAAGCTCGGTTCTGGAAGAAAACTGATCGGTACTATCGAGCGACAAACGTTCATGGATCGCATCATTTTGTGGACTGGGTTCACGATCTTCATGCTCGTCGTGATACACATTCTGTGGAAGCGCACGCCGATGCTCGCGCGCTTTCATCCCATGTATCGGAGCGCGGCGTCCACGAAAGCGGTCGATTCAGTCGTGGACAGCGTGCCAGATGACGCAAATATCGCTGATTTTGGTTTAGAAGCAACACTGTCTGACGTAGGCATCGATGACGTCGCTGCGGATGCCGAGGATGAAGATCCATATAAGATTCCGGACGCGACGCCGCGCGACGAACTTTAAGACTTTACATAAGAGTCGTTAGAATACTAATAGTCGTATAACAATACACACCGATAGTCAATTAGAAATCTTAATTAGACGGTGGCGGTCCGCGGCGCTTTTGTCTAGGGCGGTTCGCCTCGAGCACTCGGCGCTCTTGCTCCTCTTGCTCTTCTCGCGAAAGCGTCTCCTTCATCGCCCAAGGGTGGTTGGCTGGGATCTCCGCCGCGGCTATGGATTTGGAGAAATCGTCATCGCCACCGGATGATTGTCGACGACGCTCGCGCGCGGCTTGAATTTGTTCATCCGTGAGTTCGGGCATTTGAACCGTGCGCACTTGCTTCATCATGCCTTTGTAGAATTTTTCCTCATCCACGTCGCGGTTTTCATCCAACATTCCTCGTTCTTCCAACTCGCCGAGCGAACCTTTGCTACGTCTACGTCCACCGAATAAAATCTTCTTCGCCAACAACAGCCCTAACGCGCTCGCAGCGTACACCGCCGGTCGTGGCGCGTCGATCACGCTCTGTGGAATGGTCACTGGCACATCCACCGAAAGCGTGCCAATCTTCAACGTCGTCTTCCCATCCATCGGAGGCTTCAAGTTTTTCGAGCTCTTCGTGCCATCGTTTACATTCTTCTTGGTATTTTTCTTCTCGTTCTTCCCCGCGGTGGTCTTATCGCCTCGACGCGCGGCGACGACCGCAATCGCGCGTCCTCCACCCTTGACAGACGACGACGACGACGACGACGACGACGACGTGGGCGTCTTTCCAAACGCCCGCACGCGCACGGCGTTGACGTGCATCGAGCTCAACATCGCGTTGTTGTACACAAACCTACACACGCGCGTGCGTGATTATGCCGCCCCGCCTCGCGTCGCGTCGCGTCGCGTCGTCGTCGTCGTCGTCGAGGTCCTCGCGCGTCGTCGTCCAGAGGTCGATCGCACCAACTGCGCTGGTCAACCGCTGGTGCTGCTGGTGGGATTTTCAAATTTCCACGCGCGCCGTGGGGACGGCGAGGAGGGTGAATGTTCGGACATGTGGTGTTTTACTCGATCGCGTGTTATCGTAGTGGAGTACCTCGTAAGGCATTAAATGTAATGCTCGCGACATCACAGCGCCCGTGGTGGTTTTGTTTTTCGCGCGCGTTTGTCGTTTTCGTGGGTGTTTCGCGCCCGTCCGCGTGGTGCAGTGGTGCGCCCAGGGGCGTTGGGTGTCCGGGCGTTGACGGCCACGGGGCCACACGACGACGCGAGGGCGTTGTGCGTGTGTGCGTGCGTGTGCGTGCGTGTCATCGGTCCAGATTGTGTTCACACCACGCGTATTTGACGCCACGCGATCGAGGGAGACGACGACGACGACGACGACGACGGAGGCAACGACCAGAGAGGCGGTGGTGCGGCGAGCGACGCGGATTGGCGGGAAAAACCTCGCGTGAATTACCGCACGCGAGCGTCTGAGGATGACGGAAAGTTACCGCTCGGGGGTAAATATGACGCCTGTGTCGAATAAACGCGACTCTGCGATCGACACGAGTCCGTGTACGGTGCTGAGCCCGGGTTCGATCGCGAGCTCGATGCACGAGGACGATCGGATGGGCGATCGTGCGTTTGGCGACGGAGAGACCCCTCGATCGCCGACGATGACGCTTTCGATGGCGAAACAGGTGCCGAGTGAGAGTGAAAGTTTTATTGAACTTAATCACGCGCGATTGATTCGACCTATAGCCCCGAGTGCAGAAAGCGATGGGTTGCAAAGGCGCGTGAGCGAACTACGAGTGGCTTTACAAACAGCTGAACAAGTGTTAGATAGAACGCAAAGTCGATTAGAACTCGCGGAAGGCGCGAGGCGAGCAGCAGAATCCGAATCGGCGACATTACGGGCGCGTGTTTGGTCGCTTGAAGGATCCGAGGTACTCGCTGGAGGGGCTTTACACGATGGCTCAATCGACTCGCTGCGCGGACGGTTGCTTCAAGAGGCGACAGCTGAACTCGCATACGCCTCGAAAGTGACGACAGCCGCCGATCACAAGGTTCAAGCGCTAACTCAAGACTGCAAAAAATTACAAGATACCATAGCGGCGCTTTCGGCGGCATCTGCTGCAGAAAATGAGACTCTGGCAATCGAACTTGAACAAGCACGAATGCGCATTCGCTCCGACGCTCGCGAGGTCGCCGCCCTCACTGAACGAGCGGCTCAGGCTGAAGTGAATTCAGTCAAGTGGAGAGAATCGAGCGAGATAGCGAATAGTGCAATTTCGCGATACCAAGTTGCGGAAAAAGACGCGTCAGAGGCAAAGGAAAAGCTAGCAGATACCATGCGCCATAACGAGTTTCTTCAAGGTCGCGTAAACGAATTACAAGCCATGAGTCGATCGGATCCGACGTCGCATTACGGACAAGAGTTACGACGCGTCCGAGAACAATTAGGAGCTGAAATTGCACGCCTGAATTCCGCCCTCAAGCAAGAACGAGCGAGTCGACAGTCGTTGGAGAGTCAGTTTTCGGGTGCAATGCGAATCGACGCCCCTGACGCGGCTCGCGGTTCGGCATCTGCGGGCTCTCACGAAGCTCTTGAACTGGAAAAGTCGAAGAATGCGGAGCTATTGCAAGAAATAGAGCAGTTAAAGGCACAGATCGCTCATAGAAAACAATCTTCAAACAAAGAGGATGATTGGTCAAACGCGCTTGGGCTTGAGAGCGAAGACGAGGACGAACCACGTCGTGAGTCAAGTCCGCGATCGACACCTACTCCGATGCGCGATGCGCTGTTGGAAGCTGCACGGCTGGAAGTATTAAAACTTGGTGAAATGAATCGTAAACTGATGCAGGCGAAGATGAATGCTGAAAAAGATAGTGTCTCAAAGCAAGAATTCGAGGCTGCGCTTGCTAGAAACAACGAAGCGTGGGCTACAAAGGTGGCGGCAGTTGAGTTGGAGGCTACGAAGATCAAAGAACAGCAATCTTTGCTGGAGTCTCAGAAACTGAGCTTGGAAAAAGAGTGTGAAGCGGCTAGACTGGAGTTGGATGATGTTCGAACGCAAATGGCAAACTCAACAGTCAACGGTGACGCCGCTAAAGCGCTTGCTGCACTTGAAGAGGAGAGAAAAGCCAAGGAGCAGATTGCGCGGCGTGTGGCCGACGCCGTTGAAGAAGCGAAAGCCGCGAAAGCTCAATTGGAGCATCTTCAGACAACTATGGCAACATCTCCGGGTGTTGATCAACAAAAAGGCAGCAGCAGTTGGCTGACGCTTTTGCCGCGAAGGCATTCGAGCCCGGGTATTCTGAACGAAAAAGATAATAGTTTGGCGTGTCTAGGGTCATGGGCGAGTTTAAATGCGCTTGATGAAGACGACGAAGACATGTGTCGTTTGGAGGATGAGGAAGTCAATGTTGATGCCCAAACCTTGGAGCGAGAAAAGTATTTGTCACGCGTGACAATGGAAGAACGTTCTAAAGCAATTCACGAGCGTCTGGGAGCTCGACGCACGAAACCACCACTAAGTCCATTGAAAGCTTCGCAAGAAGCGATGGAACGGTCTATTCGAGAAGGAAGACTGGCCATGGAAGCGATGCGTGCTTCTCGGACGTCGTTGGTACGCACGAGCATGTCTTCGCTGAAGAAGACTCTCTCAGACACCGCAGCAACAAAGCGCAACATATAGATCAAAAGTATGTATGTTCTACCCACGTATGTAACATTTATATTATACATTACTCTATAACTAGGAGCTAAATCGTTATTTTAGAACTCTACACCCGTCTCTGGAGCGATCAGTAACGTTCCAGCTCGCATCCCAAACGTATCCGCCACTTGCTCCTCGCGTTCTTTGCGGTTCCACAAGTCTTCTAATCTTGGGCCTAAGTCTTTGATCTGCACCCATTTCGGGTCAAGTTGCATCTTAACCGTGCGTTCTATTTTGGGCGGAATATCTACTGGGATTTTTGTCAACTCTGGGTACGTTTTTTCGTGAAGAGGCATTGTGCGACTCACTTTGGCGGCGGCCACGGAGTTGATGTGCGCTTCGGTGAGACGTCTAATTTCCTCGGGATCAGTCACACCCAGAGTCGCCATGTGATCTAATAACTCTGCTTCTGGATCAAAATCATCATCAAACGATTTTTGGTTCTCTCGATCTTCCTCAGCTGGCCACAACTCTTCTTCGCGTCCGTCTTTCAAAATCACCTGTGGCGACATTGCGACAACATCCTCAGACACCACTTTCGGGCGCACTGGCGTGCCTTTGACCTTTAATGGGGGGCGTTCGCGACGCAATGCCGACAATTTTAGAGCTCCTTCAAAAATCTGTGGAGGAGTCTGAGGGGTGCAAACGAGCAATCTATCTGGACTTGACTGAAGGTACTCACACGTCAAACATGGCGAAACAAGCGAATGTGACGCCACAGTGGACCAGTTTTTCGTCTCGAAAAGTTGTACCGTGCCTTTACCAATGGTTTCACTGACTTCTTGAGTGCCTAGCGCAAGAAACGATTCATCTGCGCTAAAGGACAAACAAGTGACAGCTAATCCTTTATTGTGGTCGAGAACCTTTTCGAGTCGCGCCGATGAGTCGTCCTCGCTGATTCGCCACACATGCAAGCAACCATCTGAAGAACCAGAGACAATCGTGTACTCCGGCTGCCTCTGTGTCACTGCAAGCGTGATGACAGATTTCAAGTGCTCTGATGCGAGCCTGTGCATCATTTGTAATCGAGGGCCATCCGTTAAAATGTCCCAAATGCGCACTACACCATCCCGTCCCGCCGACACCAACGTCTTACTCCCTGAAAGCGCAACACAGCGCACCAGCCCATCGTGCGCGCTTTTCATACTCGCTACTTTTCTTCCATCATCGAGAGCCCACACTGACACGCTCCCATCTTCCGTCCCTGTGGCGGTGACATTTCCGTCGGCGCTGACTGTCAGGCTTGTCACCGCTCCGCTATGCTTTCCTAGCAAGTACACCAAGCTCGATTCATTCTCATTTTTAGGTAACGTAGTGAACAGCAGATTTTGCGACTCTGCTTGAACGACGAGTATAGCTCCGGGTTGACCCGGCACAAATGCAAATTGCCACCAAGGCCTCGACGTCGGCGTCGCCGCGCCATCTCTCGTAGTTTGAAACTGAAATCGTCGAACTTTGCTGTCTTTTTGCGTGAGACGAATCGTACGCAACACTCCTGAATGCTCCACCACAGCCACTAATGTAGGGTCGTTCGGATCCGCGCGCCCGCAATCCAACAACTCTTCGTCCCTCAACGGTCGCACGTCATCTTCACCGAATGGTTCACCTCGCAAGCCAATCGCGTGACGCCCGCACGTGTCGTCGTCGTTGAGTGGTAACGCCACGAGCTTGAGTCTGGACATGTCTGCCGCGCGTCAGAAATACACTGCAATCGTTCGCGGAGCGGTCGTGCGCGTCCAACGACGCGTGCGTCGAGATTTGCCGTCAACACAGCGAGTGACAGTTCGCTTTTCAACGATTTAAACGCTCGACACGCTCTGCTCTGGAGTTCACGTCCTAGGCGAAGCGAACGGCACGTCGAGGCACGCGTGAAACGCCACACGGAACCGGCGAGCACTCACACACGCGCGCACGTGACGACGAAGAACAGCACTGTCGAGCGCGATTGATTGCTACATCCCAATCACCGACGGACGTGCGTGGTCAGACGATAACGACCCGAGTCCAGGCATAGTAGAACATGAGCGCCACGGTCTCGACGACGATGCGCGCGAGATGTGGGGCGACGCTTCACGCGCGCGCAGTCAAACGTAGCTACAAACACGTTACGAACGGAACTCGTCCTCGAGACGCCGTCGTCGCGCGCGCCAATGCGCCTGATGGAACTTCACTCGAAGCGGTGTTGGAGGTGTGCTTTTAGAGCTCAAGCGCGTGGTCCGACGTCCCTGACCGAGTCTTCTTAAACCACGAACAGGTCGCTGTGCGCGCTGCACGAGAAGGAGGAGCTGTTATGTCCGAAAAAGTGGGCGCTGAGGTGATTAAGACCAAGGCGAACGCACGAGATCTGCTCACCGAGGTCGACGGCGAGGTGCAACGCATCATCGAACGTCACGTCGTCGAAGCTTTTCCAACGCACGGGTTTCTGGTGCGCACGAATAGATCCATCGTTTCATAACATTGGGCTAACCATAAGACTAGGGTGAAGAAAGCGTCGCTGCGGGCAAAGATGCGAGTGCAGATGCGCTTCGAGAGCTCTTGAACACAGGTATGCGCGCGTCAAAGCATGCTGACTCTGAATTAAATTAATTAAATTATTTGCATCAATAATTCGAATATTTGATGTCATGCATTAATTAGACTGACATATTTACACGGTAATAGGACCTGGTTGGCTATGGATTGTGGATCCAATCGATGGCACGACGAATTTCGTGCACGGAATGCCTTTGTCGGCGATTTCCATTGGCGTGGCGTATAAAGGGTAAGTATGAATAATTCACCTCGACTTGTTTGACGCTCAATGCATTGCGTACGCGCATTGAATGTAGCCACGATCGAATGCGTTGACTAACAAGATCATTCGTGACAGCGAACTGCAAGCAGCGGTCATATTAGATCCGTTTCGGAATGAGTGCTTCACCGCTACGCTCGGTGGTGGCGCACAATTAAATGGTGTTTCCATGAAGGTTGGAGAAGAACGAACGGCGTTGGAGGCTGTGGTCGTAACTGGATACGCGCCTACAGATGCGTCGACAGAAGTCATGCTCCGAGGAATGACAGGTAAATTTCATTGCGCGATCCGAGAGCGACGCATTTAATTATTTCGCGAATAATTGCTAACAATTAATTATTTCGCCATAAACAGCTTTGGCGAATTTACCCGTTCGTACGATTAGAATGCTGGGAAGTGCTGCAATTATGCTCGCCTGGGTGGCGTGCGGAAGGCTCACGGCGTACTTTGAAGCTGATCTGAACAGCTGGGACACTGCTGGTGGTGTTTTGTTGGTGAGCACCTTACTACAATTTAATCGTGTTCTGAATTAATTATTTCATGTTCTTAGATTCGAGAAGCTGGAGGGCAGGTGACAAACTTGATCGGAGACGAATACGGTGCGTTTTGTTCGCGAATCGCGTACTCGAATTCAACCATCGTCACCAGCAACCGATGTTTTCAATTAATTACTGACAATTAATTATATTCGATAGATTTAACGACACGGCCCATTCTTGCTAGCAACAAGGCTACACACGCCGAGCTCCTGAAGTGTTTGATGTCATCGTGACGAGAGCGAACATGTGTATTGTAATCAATGTCTATGTTACGTATATTATACATCACTAATCGAACTACTGCGGCGTCCTCGGCGTGTCTACTTGGTGGCGTGCTCACGCGATTTTGGCTTTGGCTCGCGGAGTCCTAGTCCTTCCAGGTCCTGCGTCGCATGATTCGCCCGTCCACGAAGCTGCGGGGGTAGAAGCGTGTTCACTTTACCCACGGATGTTGGATGCGATTGTCGCCCTTGGCGTGGGTTCAATATAGGCGTCGGCGCTGGTCGCTTACCACTCGGTCTCTGCGTCGCCGGCGTGGCGGCCTCCTTTGCGTACGCCGCTACGGTGCTCGCATCACCAGCGAATAAAGCTGATGCCGAAGGCAACTGCAGCGAGTTGATAGCACTTTCTACCTTTGGCGCCGCCGTCGTGCTCGGTCGTTCTTCCTCCGCCGTGCGTCCCGTGTTTTCGACAGCTTCGGGTGCGTCTCGTTCATTCTCCTCCGAGGACGAGTAGTCCAAGCCAAGTCCCGACATCTTCGTCGTCGTCGCGCGAGGTACACGTCGTCACAATCACACGTTTCTCGCGATATTTAGGCGCACAGCGCTCACAGCGCGCGCGGCACGACGCAAAGTGCGGTGGCAGAGTGGCGATTCTTCAGGGAGGAGTAACGACGTCACCTTTCTACGCGGTTGTCACAACCACACACGCGCGCGAGAGTGAGAACTCATGCTCACTCGAGCGGCGATGACGATGACGACGACGACGACTGCGTTATCCACGGCGAGTGGTGCACCGAGGTGCGCTTCAGTGCGCGCGCATGCGCACCGGGCCACACGAGCCGGAGCGATGGAGACTCGAGCGACGAGTGAAGCAGGAGGTGTCAAGCATGGCTGGAATACATCCAGACGAAGCGCGTTCATCGGTACCGGGGCGTCGGCCATGCTGCGCTCGATCGGTTTTACCACCGCCGCGGGTGCGAGCATGACTCCTGGTACGGCGTTCGCGTCAGCCAAGTCTGACCCGTACGCGGATGTGCTTAAAGAACCTGGCTTCCCAGACAAGTTTCCTTTTGGAGAGAAGGAAATGGCACGTTACGACGAAAGCTCAGACTTTATCTTTTACTCTCAACCTAGATTTGTCACGCATATTGACGATCAAGCGATTGAGGCGTTGACAAAGTACTACTCTCGAGCTTTTCCGGCGCCGAGCAACGATGTCGCGCTTCTCGACGTGTGCAGCAGTTGGATTTCTCACTACCCGACGGGTTACAAGGCTGGGAAGATTTCTGGCATCGGCATGAACGAAGACGAGTTGAAGAGAAACCCTATTCTGAACGACTATGCCGTTCGTGACTTGAACGAAGATCCGACCTTTCCTTACGATGACAATACGTTTGACGTGGTGACGAACGCAGTGAGCGTCGACTATTTGACTCGACCGCTTGAAGTCATGCGTGAAGTTAACCGCGTGCTCAAACCGGGTGGATTGGCGATCATGAGCTTTAGTAATAGATGCTTCCCCACGAAAGCGGTGTCTATCTGGACTGGCACTGGTGATTTGGATCACGTTTGGATTGTTGGCGCGTATTACCACTTTGCGGGCGGATTTGAGCCACCTTCGGCGGAGGACATTTCTCCCAATCCCGGAAAAAGCGACCCTATGTACGTCGTCATCGCGCGCAAACCGACGGCTTAGATACTTATACGATAGTTGTTTTGAATTCACGACTTAGATTGATATTCTATACTCCTTGACAAGTGACAATCACGCCAGCCGCGCTCGAAGAGCTGGATAAAACGTCGCCACTCTTCACTGCTACCCTCGCAACATTCACGAACGATGATGACTTCATCCATCGCTCAGACGCGCGTTAACGTCGTTGTAAGCCGTGCGCGCACGTCGTCGTCTTCCGCCGCTCGTGGTCGCTCTGCTCGCGTGTGCGTCGCTCAAGGTTTGTCGCGGGATGTCGAAGCCGTGGTGACGTTCACCCGCAACGCCGCGTTCGCTCTCGGTGTCGCGGCGGTGATGACCTCTGCCTCGCCTGCGATGGCTAAAGATGGTAAAAATGGTGTTTACTGGGTGTCTCCTCAGGACGGCGCTCAAGTCGAAGAGGAGTTTACGGCGAAGTTTGGTGTGAAGGGCTACGAGCTCGCTCCGGCGTCGGAAGGTTTACAAGAAGGCACGGGCCACCACCACATCGTGATCGATGGCACTTTCGTTGAGAAGGGACAGGCCATTCCTTTCGATGACACGCACTTGCACTACGGTAAGGCGCAAAAGGAAGGTACAATTAAGCTCTCACCAGGCCCTCATACGCTGACGCTGCAATTTGCCAACGCAAAGCACGAATCGTTTGGCCAAAAGTTTTCTAAAACCATTTCCGTGTGCGTGGGCGCCGAGCCATGCGCGCCGGCAAAGAAGTAAATATTCCTTGTTTCAAGTAGTGACCTATTATTTCGTTGAAAGATGATGCCTATTGTTTCATTATGCTATTGTGCTACTTGTGCTGTGCAGTGTTGTACATGTCACCGTGGCGCTTTTACCACGATCTCTACGCCTTACTACGATCCCTCATTGCGGTTGCCATGAGAGATGCCATTCCCGTTGCCGTCAACGCATACCTCAGCGGCAACATCCACCGCGGGAACGCTCCTTGGGCGGCATACTTTGTATCCACAGCGCACGCCGCGGCTAAACCGCTCGCCACCGTCGCGCACGCCGCTTGTTCAGGCATTAATAGCGCCGGCCACGCAATCAGGGACGGAATCACACTCCACGTATACCTCGCCCCCAACGCCCGTGGTGATAACGCTGGGTTACCGTATTTCGTACCCGCCAGCGACCAGTGCATGCCGCCTAAAAAACTTAAAATCACCGCGCCGTAAGCCACTTGCGCGTGCGCCGTGCGCTCGGCATTTAAGACGAATGGCACGCGGTAACGCATCGCGTACTCGCGCGCTTGGGGCGTGAGTGCCACGAAGGGCACCGCACCGAGCGGTCCGAGCACCCAAGGCGCGATCGTCGGCATCCCTCGCGCGCGTCGTGCGTCACACTCTCGGGTGCGGTTCATCTTTTCGTCTCGCGCTCGTTGGAGGTGTTGTGCGTCACAACGCGCGGCGCGAGAGACGCGCGCGGGCGTGCTCATGCAGTTCGAGTACATCGAACCTAAATCATCCGTCGTCATTCATGGCTTGCAAGGGCGTCCGGATTTAAACGCATCGCGCGGGGTCGTCGTGGAGTACGCAGCCGCGCGAGCGAGGTATCGCGTACGCGTGGACGGGACGAACGAAGAAGTGTATTTGAAGCCGGATAACGTGCGCAAGGTGAAAGATGAGGACAAGTTGAAGGAGGAGGAGGTAGTTGTAGCGGCGTCGGCGGCAGGGGCGGCGGTAGGGGCAGCACCACCTACTGCTACTGCTACGGCTGAGGAGAAGCGTGGCAAAGACGCGTCAGACGACGGACGGGGACTGGCGACGGCGGTATCGACATCAGAAGCAGCTGGTGTAGATGGTGGTAATGATATTGCCTTGGAAGAAATCGTATTGAATCCTGATGCCGAAGCCGCGCCGATAGAAGAGATTAAAGATACAGAGACCTTATTGAAGGAGTTCTTCAAAGACGTATCAGACGCGACGCGAGACGCGGAAGTTGAGCGCATTTTATCATCATTCAAGCTCAATCCGTATGAGTTTTTGAACGTCAAGTTTGATTGCGAGTTGAAAGAGATCCCTCGTGCGTTTCGTAAGGCTTCTTTGCTTGTTCACCCTGATAAATGTAAACATAAAGACGCCAAGGCGGCATTCGATGCTCTCGGGCAGGCTCAAAAACTACTACTCGAGGAAGACTTCAAGCGGGCGATTGATTTCAACTTAACTCAGGCGAAAGAGTCTGTTCTGACAACATGGAGAAAAGAAGCTCGCGATGACGCGGTTTTGAGACTGAAATATCAAGGGAATAAGGAGGGCATGCTCGAGGACTTTATGAAAACAGATGAATTTCACGAGCGTTGGAAGTTTGAAGCACGCAAGTATATTGTCGATTTAGAATGGAGACGGCGAAAATTAGCCCTTCGAATCAAAGACGAAGAAAAACGCGTTACTGAAGAAGAAAAGAAGGAATTAGCGGAGCGAAAACGTGAGCACAAAGAACGCCGTGAATGGGAAAGTGAAGACCGCCGCGAGAAACGCGTCGGTGGCTGGCGGGACTTTATGAAAGACAACAGGGTCAAAAAAGCAAAATTTAGCGTACCTCTGAAAACAGAGGTCAAAGAAAAGGACAAAAAAGCGTTTGCTTTAGAAAAAGAACGCATTCAACGTCCAGACGAGGTCACAAAAGCGTTTCAATGACTAAATTTCTAAACATTTACCATTAAAATTCATCTACTCTTTCTTTGAATCGTTTGCTTCTTCGTTGTTATCGCTAGTATCATCAACAGACACCCAGCTCGATGTCGGATTTGATGTTTGTTTTACATTTTTGGCTTCTTCGACAGCCTCTTCTTCGTCTTGTATTTCCTTCTTCGCCGTGGGAGTAACTTGTGCAAACGCGTTACGCTGCGCCGCTGTCAAGCTTTCCTCTCCAACTGCCTTTGGCTTCTTTGTGATTTCAGCCGTACCAGGAGACACAGGAAGGTCTACAACCTTCAGATTAGGTGGCGGACTTGTGGATCGGCCTCGTTTACCGAGTTCCCCGTGAGTTGGGCCTGTGTCTACTTCGTCGCTAAAAACAGAGTTTGCCATGGGCTGGGGCACGAAACGTGACCCCTGGAAATGAAGGACGTTTGACGGACCTGGGGGACTGTGAATCGTATTTAACGGAGGTAAATGTTCCGTTGCGACCTCATCTCCTTGATCGTCATCGTGTTCAAAGTAGTCCTCCTCGTCCTTGCTCATCGACGAATCACGTCTCATGCGCTGCTCACTGAGCGCCTGCGCGGCGGCGATTTCTCGACCGCCGTATCCCTGAATGGGCGCGCCTGACGCTGGACCTGCGGCGCCCGTGTTACTCATAACTTGCTGGTATCTCAGCTTAAGTAGTCTGAACGTGTCAACATAATACACCTCTTCAAAGTACGCCTCGTACGTAGTGACGAGATGCTGTATCAAGTTGCGAACATTTTCGCGACGCACAAAGTCGATCAACTCCAACACCGCACTATTTAACAAGTTGTATCGATCGCCATTCGTCTTGAACACCTTCATCACAGGCGCAAATGCGTTAATCTTGATCAAGTACCTATTGTAAAACTCGTCCTTCAAATGAACGCACGCACGCAAAAATCGAATAGCCGAAACGACCACGTACTTTTCCTTGCGTTCGGTTAACTGCAACACGTGCTGGAGCACATGATTGCGCAAGATGTAGTACTTAATTCTGTATGCATGATGCTGGACGAAGAAAATGAGCAGATCGATAATTTTTGTCAACGCCCACGCGGGTACAGTGTTTTTATTTGCTTCCTCACCCACGCCGACGTTTTCCTTGCCCAAAGCGACTCGACTCACCACCGATGCCATGTGTTCTTCATAGAAGATATTAAGTAACGCATCTTTTTCTGGAGACTGATTATTCATCGTCTCAGGATCCATCAGGAATAAGAGAATTTCCAAATAGGTTGCCTGGATACCATCGCTGCCGACGAGAAACAAGCGCACGAGTTCGGAGAGCATCTTGTTTGGCGCGTCATCTTGCTGTTGTTTGACCAGAAAATCTCGAAGCACTGCTGGATCATTCTGTAAGCTCGACATGATGACGTCAGCGGCTTTCAGCTGAGAATATTCATCACCATATGTGAGAATATCAGTCAACACATCAAATAACCCGTGCTGTTGCAGAGACGCAAACACCGCTAAGCGGTTGTGGTTCTGTAAATGTCTCGCCAACGTACAGAGTTCTTGTACAAAGGAAACGAGGTCGTTCCAATCTTCGTCTCCCGGCTTGGCACCTTTCAATCGACGCATTAATTCTGGGAAAAAGTGAGCGTCGCGATGCAAAGACTGTACAACTTCTACGTTGTTGTACATCATCATCGACGTTAGCATGCTAAAGGCTGCGTCGTCCAACACGCGTGGCAAAATCACATCCTTCAAATATCCCAAACGACACGTTTGATGGATCTTTTCTCTAATCGCAGCGTTAGAAATCTCTACAACCTCTTTGAACTTGATTTTGTCGCGCAAAAACTCTCTGTGACTCGTCCGTTCGACTTGTTCGGGGTCGTACTCTAGGACGCCGACAAAGTCAAATACAAACTCTTCGCTAAGCAGTGTTTCGTAGAGATCCACATCGTTCAGCATGACAAGCCCTCTGAACAATTTATTAAGCAAGTGCAGACTTTCCATGTCCTCTAAGTCCTCGCATTTTGTGAAAACGTCCAAAAGATTTTTGATGTAATCTTTTGTTTTCAAGATTACCTTTGGGATACTCTCCCGCGTGAATAGCGACGTTTCAGTGACGAGCTTAACAAGCTCAGGTAAGTTTGCAATATCCGGCGCTGGGAGTTCAATTTCCACTTGGCGCATTCCCAAGTACGTCGCTCCTTGTTCACCACCAATCATTTGCCGTTCGTTCTTGTTAAATGAGAAATGCATTTCCGAAGAAACGCCTCCGTACTCCATGGCTGAAGCGACGTTTTGCACGTCGCCGTCTTCGCCCAACGCCCCTCCGCCAGACTGTTGCAAGTACTGTCTCTGAACCGACTTGATTTGCTCCCAAATAAAATTACACCCGCAACCCTCTTGAAAACTCAAAGCAATGTCCGTGTTCAACTCGTTATCGACCCATGAGATGATGGTCTCCTCTTCTTGCCTCGAATACATGTCGATCTGCGGGCTGACGCGATGAATCAGAAGCGGTTCTTGGTCTTCTTCGGAGACCACGACGAGACCGATCGAGCTCGATTGCTGTATGATTATCACGACACACGACAACATCGCAAATATCGGTTAGTCTTTCGTTGCTTTACTCCTACGTGGGGCAAAGAGCGCAGTCATTTATTCACGCGTCAGCGTACCTCGATGTATTCGCACGAAGCGAACCCGGTGCCTTTATCATCCCAATGGCCGCGATCGTTCAACCGGTACACCTTTACACGAGCCATACCACTAAATTTATTATTGTTCACGTCGTTATCGTCATCGTCGTCGTCGTCGTCATCCTCTTCTTCCGACGTCGTCGCCGCGTTCTGCCCTTCTGCGCGCTCTACCAAGGATGCTTCGGCGTCGTCACGGTCGACGACGACGTCGTCATCATTAATGACCGCGAGTGGTTCTTCGCCATCATCCATCGCCGTATCCATCGTCATCGTCGTTTACGCTACCTATGTATGTATAAACAACGGACGCCCCGAATGAATGAACGAATGACTGGCGAGAATTCTAATTCAAATGTCCTGCACGACTGCGCCGTCGGTCGACGGGGATTGACGGGCGATGACACCACCCACGCACTGCCAGCGCGGCGCGTCTCGTGTGTATACGACTATGTGTGTGGTGCTCACCACGGCCACGCACGATGAGCGCGCGCACGCGTGCGTGTGACGCGGACACCCACCGGTGGGTGCGCGCGCCATCGCCCGCGCGTGCCGTGTGATGCCCAAACACAGATAAAAAACAAAATCGGACACACGACACGTATGTTGCGTACTTTTAATCGAATCCCATGCACAGAACACCATTGAAACAGCGAAGCACAGGCACGCCCAAGGCGCCATGGACGCGGACGCTCGCGCGCGCAGACGCACCGAACACGCCGCAAAAGCAATCGCACGCGCACGCGACGGGCGAGACCTCGCGCGAGACGCATCGGAAACGCGGTAAAAGTCAACAAAAAAGTAAAACGTGACACCTGTGGGATTTGAACCCACGCCCTTGCGGACCGGAATGTTCGCCGTGTGGTGTGAGAATCATTTTCATTTTTCTCGGACACACGCTTCATACTGAAGCGCATTCAGCCTAAATCCGGCGCCTTAGACCACTCGGCCAAAGTGTCTTATAGTCTTGCGTCGTCCACAGTGCGGTGTGTTTCCCCCAAAGTGGCGATGCATATTTATCGAACCACAGTCCCACGTTCTTGGGACGTGAACCGAGACGCGAAGTTCGGCGTGTTGCGCTTATGACCGTCGCACGAATGCCAATGGGCGTACAGGGAGGACGTACAGAGCGCGCGGGAGGCTGACGACGACGAGACCACGGCACTGGGATATGGTATGCACTAGAAGTTGTAATAGTATAAACAAGCTATTGTAGAGAGGCTACGTGCGCGAGGGTACATGAAGAGCGCCTAAATCATGGAAGTTGTTGACTCGTCGACGCCAACGTCGAAGACGCCGCGGCTTCGCTGCGTCGGTCGGGACACAAAAGCTTTTGGTCAGTAGTTTCACTCGCAGCGGACAAAACCACGAAATCGTCGTCGTCGTAGATTAATCGTACCTCGCAGCAGCTTTCTTCAACACGTCTTCAACGTCACTAATATGTTTTCGTTGCTTCTGTTTAGGAGTAAGAGACACGCGCGAGGTGAGTCCAACGAGGACACCCATGGGCGTGGCGGTCGTCGTTGAAAGCCGTCTTTACGCGCACGTACCGCAGAGTTGCGCTGTCGCGTTTGAGACATTTTGAAGAAACGATGCGTCTTCCATATGATGCCACCTAATTTTGCGCGTTTCACGTCACGTGCGCCCGCATTCGTCAGTACCAAAGTCGCTCGTGAAGGCTGGAATCCATGGTCGTGACCACCAACGCCAAGACAAACAAAACGCAGCCGTGTCGAACGCACCTCGAGCGAACGGGCCTTTCTTTACCGCCATGAGAAACGCGGATGAAAGCACCATGGTGACGCCGCGCTCACCGCGTGCCGCGGTCGACTGTGAGGTTCGACGACGATCGAATAAGCATCGCCATGTGAGTTTCGCCAAGGGTCGCTAGGGTATATACAAGGCCAAGCCTCGCGGCACTGTGCGACGCGTTCGAGGAGAATACGACCTCGATTGGGGGTTTTGCGTGCACGTGAACGGCGGTAATCATGTTTTCGACGTTCTCGTCGTCGCCGGCGATGTCAGTCGCGTCGTCCGTACGCGGCAGCGTCGATAGACGTCGCGCGCGCACACCATGCGCGCGATGGTGTGGTGTTGGGCGCGCGCCGCGCGTCAAAAGCAGCATTAGCAGCAGCGCGAATGGGGGAGAATCATCATCATCATCATCATTCGAACCGTATTCATTCTTCAACTTGGCCACGGCGGAGTTCCCATCGACGTGGCGAGAGCCACGAACCAAGGTCAAGTACACAGATTCGGCGCTCGACTTGGCCATCATGGCGTGGTTCATGCGTAAGATTGGCATGGCGATAAACGCACCGCCACCCGGTAAGGTGTCGTACGAAGAATTCATTGCGCTTTGTTTCTTGCAAATGAAGGGACGGGACGCGGTGGGTATGGGTGATGTCACGTCTGGAGTAATTCGTTCGCTCGTTCCGCCCGGCGGCAACGCCGCGTTCAAAGCGCTGTTTCCTTTGAACAAGTTTTCCTGCGAGCTCAACGCGAGCATCACGAAAATCGTCTTTGCATGGATGGTTGGACCGATGGAAGTCGAGCAAACGACGGAGAACGATCTGGGTATGGAAATGGCATCCAAGGTACATATTAAAAAATGCCGCTGGCTTCAAGAGAGCGGGTGCACGGCGATGTGCGTAAACATGTGCAAGTGCGCGACGCAAGAGGTATTTACGAATGATTTCGGGTTGCCATTAACAATCAAGCCGAATTTCGAAGACAAAAGTTGCGACTTTTACTTTGGCCTCACGCCTCCCCCGATTGAGAAAGATGAGGCGTTATTATTTGGATGTAACGCTGCGTGCGCGACGGCGGCGTCGCCCGGCGTCACCGACACACCGTGTCACAAGTTGAGACCGTACGAGGGACCGCCGGTATAAGAGTAGGAGTAGTAGTCGCATAAACACGACTTGTATAGCTTGCTGTATAATAAATATAAGAAAGAATTGGTTGATATTGTTATTAATTGGTGGTGGAAAGGAAATGTACATGGTGTGGCGTTTGATGCGTGGAAAGCGTGCGCAGCATCTATTTACAGCAGTTGGCGAATGTATGATTGATTTCTCACCATCTCACATGCGTTGTTGCCGTCATTAATGGTGGTTACAGACAACAGGGGTGGCGGTGCCAGCGGTCGGCACAGAAGGATGGACTTTGAACTCACGCGCTCGACACGGTGGACGCCAATAGGCGTTCGGCGCGAGCGACGAGATCGGGAAGCTCCAACGACGTGGCTACTTGCAACACCGATTCGCAAAACGGAGTGTTGATGTAGTCACGCACTTTCTGCGTCAGCACCTTCCATCGACGAAGAATTTGTCCCAAGGTACGACCGGCAACGAGTTCCGACCAATTGACGTCATCCGCCGTGCGCGGCTTTTGGCGAATGATATTCTTCACCATGATCTCATCCTCACCAGCCGCCCATTGACCAGCGCTGATCATGGGCGGGGCGATTTGATACCATCGCTGTAAGCACGCTTGTTCGTTTCTCGTGCCGAGTTTCTCGGAAATCGTCACCCAGTTGATGTTGTCCAAAAGCGGCAAGTGCTCGTTGCCTTCGCCCGGGCCAGAGCCCGGGGCGTCGCCGCGTTGCTTGAAGAATTCTTGAACGAGCGCAACCATCTTTTCGGTTTCTTCAACAGACCATCGACCAGAATTACGCTTGTCGCCACCCTTTGCGAGGCGCCACTTATCGCGGCACGCCGATGCGGGTCGTCCAATCAACTCTGAAATCTTGCTCCATTGCTTCCCGAGACGCTCTTGATGCTTGAGCAACGCCTCGGTTTCCTCCTTGCTCCATTTCCCCGTCGCACCCTTCTTATCCATGTTGCGTAAAATCCAGCCATAGATTTGCTTTGCGTTGCGCGTTTGCATGCCTTGGGCGACTTCAATAAAAGCCCGTCGCTCCGAACGAGGAAGGCGCGCGCCCCTCCCGCCCTGCTTTTTCCGGCGATTGAAGAGAAATTCATAGTCACCCTTGTTGAACTCCTCGAGTAAACCGTGTTCGCTCGCCCATCGCTTAATGCTCGCCTTCATCACGGTGACTTCTTCCGTAGACCACGGTCCAAATCGCTGATTCGGAAACTTCACATCCCATTCCGTGCCTTCGTTACCATCCGATTCAGACGGAGTCTCGGGACCCACGCGGCGTTTACCATCCTCGCCCCGCGCCGCCTCGTTCGCGCTCGGCGCGCTCGACTCGAGCTCCCTCCGCCCCTGGCTCTGCGCCGACGCATCCATGGCTTCGCTAATTTTTTCCCCGAGAGGCTGCACCGTGGCGAGCCCACTCGACTCGGACTCCGACGCTATTCGCTTACGCGACTTGGACGCCGCCTCTGTCGCGCGCGCGCGCGACGTCGACGGCTCTCGCCCCATCCCCCTCCGCGCGTCTCACACACACACACCACCAATGGCGTGCGACGTCCGCGACGCACCCGCCCGCCCGTCCGTCCGCACGACACCCACGCCGCACGCGCCGCGCGTGAAACGCGCGCACTGGTGTCCCCGTCACCCCCCCCTACGACGATGGGGAATTGAAATCGGAATCCACCCCCGAGCTCGGCGCGTGCGAATCCTCCACCCTCGACGACCGTCGGTCTCTCTCGCGCGTACGAGTGCGTGCGCGAGTGCGTCGTCGTCGTCGTCGTATATATACACACACACACACACACAACCACGATCGAACGTCGCCACACACACGACGATCGAACGTCGCGCTGCGCGTGTAAAGCGCGCGCGTCGGCGTCTGTCGCGTCGACCCGCCGGGCGCACCACCGATGGCGACGCCGCGTGCCGATGTCACGCGATGCGATGCGATGTGCTCGTCGCGGTCCTCCGTCGTCGTCGTCGTACGCGTCATCATCGTCATCATCATCACGACCACGACCACGACCACGACCGCGGACGACGACGACGACCTTCACGGAGGACGCGCGCCCATCGCCCGGGGGCGTCCCGCGACGACGACGACGACGACGACGACGACGACGCGAACGGGCGCGGCGGAGGCCCCCTCTGCGCGCGCGTCGTGCAGTCGTGTGTGGTGGTGGTATCTCTATGGGTAAACAGTATGGTATCCACACCGCCAAGGCCCGCGTCGCGCATGGGATTCGAACATAAACCCGCGTGTGAGGGGGCCATGCGCCATGCGCGACGTCGACCGACGCCGTGCGATCGGGTGCCCTGCCCGTCGTGGGCCTCGTCCTTGGGGGGTGGGCCAAAAGGCGAAGGGCCTCGTGGGATCGTGGGATCGTGGGATTGTGGGATTGTGGATGCGGTGGACGCGGCGATGAGGACGTGGGGACGACGGACATCATTGACACTCAAACGCCCGCGGTGGGCGACGGCGACGGCGGTCTGGATGGATGGATGGATGGATGGATGGATGGATGGATGGATGGATGGATGGACGCGACGGGCGCTCCCGGTGCGTGCTACTATACGGAGGATTCTACTACTATGCGTACAACAACAACACGACGACGGTCGACGTCGACGATGATGGTGATTCACGCGCGATGTGGCGGTGATGTGGCGTCGAAGGCGTCGGCGGGGAGGACGCGACGGGCGATGAGTTCGCGTTGCGCGCGCGCGACGTCGCGCGCGAGCGCTTCGGCGGCTCGAGGACACTCCGGGAACGTCCACACGGCATGGATGATGTATGCCATGGAGTATATCGCAAATGCGATGATGGCATAGAGTGGAGCCTGTGTGTGTGTGGGGGTGTCGCGCGCGCGAGTCAGTGGTGAAAGATGTCGAAAGATGTCGAGACGCGACGCGGGGAATCGTTGACCGAGGCGACGACGGCGCGCGCGCACCGTGATCACCAATCGTCGCACGTCGTCTGACATGTCTATGGTTTTCAGCGCACCAGCCCATAGCGATGCGAGCGCCACGCCCACGGCGGCTGTGTAGACGCAGAAAACACGCGCGTGAGTCAGTCTTGGGAGACGTGTGATTGACGACAAAGTTGATTCGTGATGAATAATCCATCATCGCGCCGCGACTGCAGCTCATCACATTCGTCGTTGCACGGCGGCGGCGCCGACATCGACGATGACGACGCACGATGACGTCGAGCACGCACCAAACTTCTGCGCGCGCGTCATGCGCTCACGCGACCTGACGACGGCGCCGCGCGTCGACGAGTGAGGCCACACGACCACCAAAGGCACAACAGAATGCCGCGATCGCGCGCGACCGCACAACGCGATGGTGCGCGCGATGCATGGTGCGAGCTCGCGTCGCACGCGAACGATGACGATGTCAAGGGTGATGCTGGCGTGCGCGCTGGCGTGCGTTGGGTGCTTGAGCTCGGTGGTGCGCGCGCACAACACGCCGCAACCGGTCGTCGCGGCGATGAACAATGATGCAAAGTACTTTGATGACGCCGCGCTCGCGCGCGGTGAGGAGGATTTCTTGGAACACATTAACACAAGTGATCATGATAATGGACGAACGGCGGTGATTATGGCGACGGTGTATGGGCACGATGAGTTGTTGGATAAGTTGTTGACGCTCGGCGCGGATGGCGCGGCGTTGGACCACGATGGAAACGGCGCGTTAGAGTTTGCGGCGAGCATGGGATCGGTGAAGATGTTGAGAGTTCTGAAAAAGCATGGGTATTTATCAGCGCAGTCCAGAGATGGATTCACGGCGTTGCATCGCGCGAGTTGGGGGAGAAACGAGACGCACCTCGAGGCGCTGAAATTTCTCGTCGAGGAGTGCGGGGTAGACGCGGATGAACTCAATTCGTCTGGTATGCCTGCGACGTTCACCGCGGTGGAGCACAGAAACGTAGCGTCACTCAAGCAGCTCATCGAGCTCGGAGCGAGCGCAAACGCCATGAATAGGCGCGGCGATACGCTCTTGACGCTCGCCGTGCGCAAGCAAGACGCCAAGGCGGTGGAAATTTTGTTAAATAACGGCGCCAATGTTCTGGCGTTAGATTCCAAGGGGCGAAATATGAGAAAACTTGCGAAATTGTTGCGTTCGAAAGAAGTGTTGAAACTCATCTCCGATGCTTACGCGAAGGCGAGTAAAGCCCACGACGAGTTGTAGGCAAAGCGCGCGTCCACAGGTGGGCATACAGATCATATATATATCAGAAGAAGACAAGCATGCAATATTATCAGTACATAGAATCAAGGCTCTCGTGCGTCCAAGTTTTGTGTCTCGCGTCGAATAGCGTTCAACAAGAATTCACTGCTTTCCAAGATACGATCCAAGCTTTGTTCGGCGTCGCGAATGATTTTATCATACTCGACGAGCGTCTCGCGGTCCCGCGCGATTAGTCCTTCCAAATCCTTCAACCGTCGCCGAAGCGCATCTCCATCACGCTCTTTTGCCTCAATAGCGCTCTCAACGCTTCGTTTACGTCGTTTCAACTCCTCCAATCCTACGCGCGCGCGGTTCGTCAGTCGTCTCTCTCTCTCTCTCTCGCGCGCGTCGCCTCGCGTCCCGTCGCAACACACGCGCACCTTTCCCGAGCGCATCTTGCGTCTGCGTCATGACTAAATTTTTCGTCGTCGTCGTCGGCATCATCCCGTCCCCTCGGCGTCGTCGTCCTCGTCGTCGTGTGTCGCGCAACGCTTCGTGTTCCCGAGGCTTTTGGCTTCGGTCTCATTTTTTTCTGAAAAGCACACAACGACCAATCACAACCTCAAGCATGAGTACCCACACATCGACCGATCGTGACCAGGCACACCATCCACTCGACGAAACTCGTACTCTTCTTGTCCGCGGGCTTTCGGGCGAAGGGCTGTCGTCGCGCGGCGGCGCCGGCACTGTGCGACGCGTCAAACCTTCACACACCGCCCGCGATGCTCGCCGCTCAAGTATCTTCTTTCGTCCGTGGTGACACCACGATTCGCGCCAAGCGCGCCGAGTCCACGAAGCCCACCGCGCGACGCGCGATCGAGGCTAAGGAATCGCGCATCGGCAAGGTCCCGGTGGCGGTGCCCAAGGGCGTGACGTACACGTTGAAGGACAACATGCTCGCGGTCAAGGTAGGTGTTTATGAGAGCGATGAAAATGTTATGATGCGAATGTGCGCGAGCGCGATGGGTTGGTGGCGTCGCGCGCGCGCGCACGGGGTGTGATGACCCGCCCTCTCGAGGGCTTGAGGGTTGTAGGGTTTTCACCCGTCGTCGAGCGCGCGCGCGGGCGAGACGTTGACACGTATACTGACTGCGTATGCGCTTATTATTGCACGCACACATGTACAGGGTCCTAAGGGTTCCATGGAGATGCAGTTCCCGGACGTCGTTGTTTTCACGGAGGAGGGTGAAGCCATCAAGGTGGCGCGCGCGAATGACACCCCGGATGCGCGCAAGGGTCACGGCTTGTACCGCACGTTGGCGAACAACATGATGGTGGGTGTGTCCACGGGGTTCGAGAAGAAGCTCAAGCTCCTTGGTGTTGGTTACAAGGCGGCGATGCAAGGCAAGAACTTGAACTTGAGCTTGGGTTATTCCCACCCGGTGATTATGGAAATCCCGAAGGGTCTCGAAGTCAAGTGCGATAGCAACACGGATATTACGGTCAGCGGTTATGACAAGGTTGAGGTTGGTAATTTTGCTGCGATTATCCGCTCTAAGCGTCCTCCTGAGCCGTACAAGGGTAAGGGTATCCGTTATGCTGATGAGGTGGTTATCCAAAAGGAGGGTAAGCGTGGGAAGTAAGTGAAGGGGTTGACGCCGGCGCCGGCGGCGTCGCGGCGACTTTCATTCATTGTACTTCTTCCGATTCAACCACTACTTACTTAGAGAAATTCTTCTAAAATTTCTACCACCAAAATCAATTTGCGAAGCTAGCTTGATAATAATTGTTATCGTCATCTACACTACATTTATTGACTTACTTGCGACCAGCCACGCAAAAAAATATGTCGTCTCCCCTACCCGAATCGAACGGGTGACCCGCTGATGGCGGTTCTGACCTTCATGTATGGATAAAGGCCATTTACTCGTTCGTGTGGACGCTGTGACGCGCCTCAATTTCAGTTTTTTCATGTAAACTACAGTCAGCTGCTCTTCCATCTGAGCTAAGGAGAGTTCCTTGACCAACGACGTAGTATAATACGTAGTCGTGCTCACGGGTGCATAAATGAGTAAAAAATCAAGCCTTCTCCTCCACTAGCTTTCCTTGTGAAAAGTTATGGGTACTTTTGTCTTGACAACGGACGACGACGGTTGGCGTCGTCGTCGTCGTCGTCGTCGTCGACGACGACGACGTTCGACCGATGACCGACGCCACACACACGCGCGCGCGCACACGGACGATGGATGCGCAGACGCTCGACCCACCGCGACGGATACTCTTCTCATGGACCATCACCGCGTACCTGCGCACTCGACCGCCTCGCGCGGTGGTGCGCGTGCGACGCTCCGACGCCACCATGGGCGCGGTGTTAGCGGCGTGCGGTCGCGCGCGCGTGAGCTCGGTGCTCGCGAATGATGGCGACGACGATGGCGACGACGATGATTGGTGGATGATTGGCGTTCGCGACGTCGCTCGAGCGTTTATCAATGCCTACTATGACACTGCGACTACTAGGGAAGATGATGACGACGACGACGACGACGCCGCTCACGCTCGTGCTCGTGCTGATGATTTTTACGACGAGTTTTGGCGCTCGAGCGCGTGGGAGTATGGACGACGAGCGATCGTGATGCGCGAGCGACACGCGACGTCGCGGACGCTGCTCGATGTCGTGGACGCGTTGCGAGATGAACCTCTCGTCGTCGTGAACGTCGTCGACGGCGGACGAGTTGATGTCATCACTCGTTTTGATATCGTTGAATTTTTGCACAGGCACGTGAAGATTTTGGGGGACATCACCACCGCGCTCGTGTCGCGGTTGTTCCGGGCGAAAAACGTTCTTCGCGCGCCGGCGCGCGCGTCGGCGTTGGCGTGCGTGCGGGACATGGTGCGCGAAGACGTCTCCGCCATCGCGTTAACCGACGACGACGGTGGGGAAATCTGTGCGAATTTTTCCATCAATGACTTGCGTAGAATTGAGTCTCCAGCGGCGTTGGCGCGTTTACGCTCGTGCTCAGCGCTGGAATTCGTGTCGAGCGCGAGGTCGCGCGAGGCGGATTTCTCCGACGCGGATGTCGCGCCGTTTGCCGACGAACGTCGTCGTTCGAGTCTCGCCACGCCTCCCACGCACGCCTACGTCGAGCTCATCTTTGCTCGCGCAGAGTGTACGACGTTTGGTGAAGTTTTGGCCTTAATGCATGTCCATAAAGTGCATCGCGTATACGTACTGTCGAAATGTGTCGCGCGGGACCGAGACGTCTGCGCAAACGTGCTCACGCCCACCGACGTCATTCGCGCGCTCGCGATTTAGTTGGGTTTGCATCTCGACGACGACGACGAGGATGACGACGACGTCGTGTCCCGAGTTTGTCTACGGCGATGCGTCCGAAGAAGAAGACAACAACGACGACAAAGACGAAGAGGAAGAGGAACGCGGCTCCGGGACGGCGTCGGCGTTGGACTACACGTCAGCCAAGCTCGCGTTCATCGAGCGCGAGTTCTTAGCACACGACGACGACGAGGATGATGGTAGAACAAAAATAGACATGTATGGCACATTTTACCCCGCGTGCGCGAGGGTAAAGCTGACGAGAAACGAGTACATAGACGCGTGTAAGGAACGATCGGCGAGCGGGCGGTGCGGGTGGCGCGCGTGCTCGGAACGCGTAGACGTCCGGGGACAGCGCGCGAAAAAGTACGATGTCGACGCAAAGGATCGTGTCGTACGCGAAGGTGTGTTTGTTCATGGATTTTGTACGCGCGAGCACATGTTAGAGGCGGAGAAGATGGCAAAGATGTTGGAGACGACGACGACGACGGATGCGAAACGCGCCTCGACGACGCCGGGGCCGAGACAACTTTCGAGCGATGTCATCAAGGCGGACGTCGTCGAGCGCGTGGTTTCGGCGTCATCGTCATCAGCGGCGTCGATGTCGATGAAGAAGCCATTGTCCAAGGAGCAAGCGATGGCGCAAGCGATGGCGGTGGATGGGTACGTGCCTCGCGCGGAGAGGAGAAACAAAACCGACGCCGTCGCGAGTTCATCTTCGGCGGCGAAGAAAGTGACGTGGAATGAAGAAGAAATCGCCCAAAGCTCGTCAACAAATGACGATGACAAAGACAAAAGTGGTGTGTTTTATTTCGATACGTACGGTGAGGGCAAAAAGCCATCAAAGGATTTCGTGCCGAGCATCGGCGGGAGATTTTCTGAAGGACAATTGCGCACCGAACCTCGAGAAGACGCGCCGATTGTCATTCCTGGCGATGACAAGGAAGACAACGACGACGACGGTGAAGCACTCGCGGCAGCTTTGACATCAGGGTCTGGTTTAGAAGGGAAAACACCCGAAGAGCTGGCGTTGATGGCGGAAGATTTAGCGCGAAAGATGTTGGCGACGAAACTCACGGGGAACCCGCTCGAGGGATTTGGCGACGACGACGACGACGACGACGACGACGACATGAGCGATGCTACGATCAATGATACCGATGACGACGATGGTGATGGTGAAAGCAACAAGTTTAGTGCCACGCCAAGGTCGATGCCGTTGCCGCAAATCTCGCAGTTTGGCACGACGTGGATGGCGGTGGATAATCTCGTCACCGACGCCACGTTTGCATTTTTGCGGGGCGACAAAACGTACGCCGACATTCTTCCTGGACGAACGAAATACAGCGTTAGCGTCAGCGAAACGTGGAACACTTTTTTGGCGAAATGTGTTCCAGCGTTATTACTCAAGTTGAACATCGGCGCCGAGACTCGACGCATAGAACAAAAGCTCACGACGCTCTTGCGCACGTTTACGTTTAACCGACCCGTGCCGTCGCTTACGTCGGCGCGGTGGGACTTTATAGCGATGTTGTTTATCGAGTGCGTCGTCGAGAGCGACCAGGCGATGAAAACATTAATAGTTACTAGCGATACGGCGCGAGACGTGTGCGCAAACGCCGAGGTGACAAACGAGGAATTAGAATTGTTGCGTAGACGCTTGCGCGGAGATGACGACGTCGCATAGTGCGAGTCAAACTTGTTTTAATGGTTCAAATTACAAAACAAACAAACAAAGATTTATTATTTTCCGCCACTGTTGGTGAGTCTATCCTGTAAGGGTGTGCGTACGGATGACGCGAATACCGGACTTTTACACACCGGCGGAGTTAAGAGCGGAATACCTCCAATCGGTGGTACGTCGTCGTCAAACATGGGCGGAGGCGTACCCAACGGTGACGTTGTGTTGACGGAGTCTGAACGCTCGAGCGTCATCGCCGCCATGGTCGCCACGGTTGATGCCACTGTCGGCGTGGTTTGCGTGCACGTGATTTCTTCATCATCAACACCAACGTCTTCTTCCTTTTCTTCTTCGACTTGTGGTTGTTTGGGCGTCAGCACTGGTGCTGTTGGTGCTGCGACGACAACAGTGTCTTCAGCCGCCGTCGAACCCAAACATTCGGCGATGATGGCGTCCACGTCCGCCTTGCCGTCGGTGTGGTACAAAATCCGTTCCACAACCTTGGTTAAAGGATTATTCTCAAATTCCGGACGCTGACACAAGTACTCTACATCTTGAAGCTTTTCAAAGTAAAATTCACGCTCTTGTTCGGCGCGTTCGACTTGTAACGACAGCGACGTATTCGTTTCGGTCAATTCCCGCACGTGCGCCGACGTCGCCGCCGAGTGCCCCGTGGTCGCTCGACCGCTCGACGTGGTGTTGCCCGATGCCGCTGTCGCAGTCGTCGTCGTCGTCGTCGACATCGTAGAATACCCTCCACCTACGCTATTTGAACCGCTCTCACGCCCAAAACCGATCGGTTTCGGGCCAGTTCCGCGTCGTCCGCCGCCGACGCCGCCTTCGCGCGAACTCCGCGCCGACGGGTGCCCGCTTCCTTGATGCCCACCCTTCCCACGATCACCATTCATCACCGATGCCTTCTTCGCCCCAGCAAACGACGCCCCTCCGCGTGCGTGCGCACGTCGTTCTTCCGCATCATACGTCCCATCCACGCACCCAATCGTCTTATCGTGATAACACTTCATCCACTGTAAAAATTCCAAATTATCCAGCGGTCGCGCCTTGACCAATCGATTCACCTCAATATTCTTTGCAATCTTCAACTTATCAAACACCAGCTGCAACACCTTATAATTACTCACAAACTCATGCTCGCTCTTCGCCTCAAAATTCACCGTATGCATCGGTACGCTCCCCCCGTGACACGCATCCATGATTTGGCAATAAATCGCCCCCGAGGCGCACTGCTCCACTTTGCTCAGGTTTAATCCGAGCAGCGCGTTCACCCAGGCGATGATTTCTTTGCGTCCGACGAAGAACGCGGGGTCCATCATGCCTACCGTGCTCGCCATCGCGTATGTCGTATGTCGTCCTCGTCGCGTGTCGCGTGCGTCACGCAGTGCTGTGCCCCATCGGGGGACACGGAGAGGCTTTTTGGTTCCCCTCGTGTGTTATTGTATACTGTTTACCCATACGATCGTGGGTGTCGCATACACCCGCTCCTGCTGCTGCCTTTGGACTCCATTGGGGAGCACGAGACACACCCCGACGATCGACGACGGGGCGCACGCACCGCGGCGTGGGTGTTGGTGTTGGTGTTGGTGTTGGTATCGGTGCGTGCGTGCGTGCCGTGTCCGTGCGTGGACGATGATGATGGCGGCAAAGATGACAAAGATGGTTGCGGTGATGATGATGATGATGATGATGGTGTTGATGACGATGTTGACGGTGGTGGATGGCGCGCGAACGACGCTGCCGAGCGATTACCGCGACGAAAAGCTCGACGATGACGATGGTGAGTTGAATATTGTCGAAACAAAGTCATACTTTGCGGATGGCAAGGGTGAGGCGTTCGCGACGCGGGTGTCGAGCGCGCCTCGGGCGTACGTGTATCGCGACTTTCTGAGCGTCGAGGAGTGCGAGCACTTGATTAGTTTAGCGTACGCGCGCGTGATGCGTGAGGGTGATGATGGTGTGGTGAAATTTCCCGCGCCTCGGGGCGCGTTCACAGCGAAGAAGGGCTACGCGCTCGAGAGCGAGGATGACGTCGTGCGGGCGATTGAGCTTCGCGTGGCGGCGTGGTCGATGTTGCCTCCGAATCGGGCGGAAAACATAGCGGTTTTGAAGTATGATGTTGGTGACGAGTATACAGCGCATCACGATTACTTTGAAGATGAAAATGATAGCGAGTTGTTGAATGGAGGTCAACGCGCGGCGACGGTGTTCATGTATTTGAGCGACGTCGAAGACGGCGGGGAGACGGTGTTTCCGCTTGGCACGCCGATTGGAGAGACGCGCCACGCGTCGGTGACGCCAGAAAATGCGTGTTCTATGGCGCGTAAAGGCACTAAAGGCGTGTTAAGCGTGAAACCACGTCGAGGAGATGCGGTTTTGTTGTTTAATGGGCACTTGAATGGAGAAAACGACGTCAACTCACTGCACGTGGGGTGTCCGGTGACTCGCGGCACGAAGTGGATAGCCACGCAATGGATGCGCGTTGGACCGAGACATGTCGGTACACATGCAACAAAACCAACCGATTCACAGCACGAGTTGTGATGATGATGATGATGATGATGATGATGATATTGTTACATGCAATAGATAGCTACTGTAGATTCTAGTTTGTAGCAGAATCGTTCACTTAGAGAACATCGATTCAGTTTCTCTCACTCTGCGAATACTTTGACGAACGATTTCAATATCTTTAGCCTCACTCAATCGTTGGCGCTCTTGTTCTATGGCTAATCGAACGCGTGCGTCGGCGAGTCGAGCAAGTAATTCGCGATGAACTTCCTCGGCAGCTTCGATTTGAGCGACGCTGAGCGCGTCAATGTCGTATCCTAAAATATGCTCACATCCAAGACCGAGAGCGCTCGCCATAGGGTGTAATCGCTGTATTCGCTCGCTGCATGCCGCTAACCATTCCGGAGAACCTCCATCCGCAACCACGCCAAAGTTTTGTCGGATACAAACGTCGTCGAGCCACTCATCCGATGAAAAGTCCATCACGCTTGGCGGCTTCAATTCGTCGTTGTCGTCGTCGTCATCGTCATGGCCGTCCTCCCCCTTCTCGTACTTGTCCTCGTCCTCATTGATGAAATGTGCGTTTGTCATTGTGGACTCAATTTGAGAACCATGTGCAATCGTTGCCCAAGTTGACATGGATTGCCAAGGCGAAGCGGTGTTTCCCTCGCTCGGTGCCATTACTTCAACGACTTCGCGCGCCGGCTTTTGATTAGAGTTTTGTAATTCATCAGCGATGGCACTTGCGGCTGTAGCTTTTCTCACCGCTTCAATCTCAGCTTCCAACTCAAAAGCATCCGTGGTTGCGTCCTCTGGCTTGGCCGCTGCGTCATTTTTCTTTTCTTTGGGATCGAGTTGTTCCACCGACGTCGATACAATGGGCTCTTCCTCGGCAGGCTCTTTTTCTTTGGCTTTCTTCTTCTTCTTCTTCTTTGAAACTTTCGGCGCGTTCTTGTCTTCGGATTCTTCTATCAACTCGAGCATTAGTTGTTCCGACGTGCGTTCGTCCTCGATTCTTTTTTTCTCCGCGTACTCGGTGATTAAATTTTTAACGTCCGTGTTCCCCAAAATTTCGGCCACCATCAAGGGCGTCTTCCCCGGTTGATATCGAGGACAGCATCTAGTGTTTGTTTTGCCGTGAATGGCGCAAGATTGATTCGATGCCGCGCCAACATCTGCGCCAGCTTTGAGGAGTAGTCGCGTAAACTCAACCTCATCAAATCGAGCGGCGTAGTGCAACGGCGTCATCCCAGCATTGCATTCAACCGCCGTATCCACGCCGCGATCTAGCAAAGCTTTCATGAGCTCGTTTTCTTCCGTACCAGCCTTCCAGGGAATACACCATGCGAACTCTACAACATCGTGAGCGAATTCTAAGTCCAACTCTTCTTCGACGCCCGCCTCTTCGTCGTATACGTCGTCGTGGAGAATCGTAGACATGTATGCTTGATACACCTTGCGCGTATCAGGAACGCACCCAACGTATTCTCTCACACGCAAAACTGTACATTTTCTACCATGCAGTATGATTTTCCAACCTACCGAATCAGGCGCGGACTTGGGGTGTCCAAACGCGCCGTATGAGCTTTGGTTAGTTTTTGGAACACTCTCAATAAACTCTTCTCTTTTGTCCGTCGGCGTGATCCCGACGGGTCTAAATCTACCTCGACGATAACAAATTACTGTCATGAGCCAATCCAAACCATCTTTATTCTTTCGGCACATCGTTCCACCTTTATCATAAAGCCACAACGCCAAGTCCTTTTTACCGAGCGCGCACGCCATATGGAGCGGAGAATCATGCTCGGCGTTTGGCTCGCTCATAAACGCTGAAACAATCTCATTTACCGTATACTTCTCCCCACTCTTCTCATCTTGCATGTTCTCATCCACCGCCGTCTGCGCGACTCGTTTTGCCGCCTGATATAACGTGTTCAACATGGCCACCGAGCCCTTATCGCTCGTCACCGCGACTGCGCGTTGCGTTCGGAACCACCATCAGTCAGTCATCGCTCGCCCTCAAGAAACACACGATTCGCACTTGCACTCGCACGCGCTCGATCACTATCAACGTACTGTGAAACAACGTATTCATCGTCGACGTCGCCTGCGCCCGCAACGTCCGCTGCGATTTCGTCGGGCCATTCATCCGCAACAACCACGCGCACATCTCAACCGTGCGCAACACTCGCGCCACGCCCTCGTGATGGCCATTCGCGCACGCATCATACACCTTGCTCACGTATTCCACCGACCGCCACCCTTCCGGGTCGTCGTCACGCACCGCAGGCGAGTGAAACGCCGACGCGCATCCAGCGCTCCCGTGCGGCTCCCTGACGTCGCCACCAATACTCGCGCGCACGTGCGCGCCCGTGACGTCGCGAATGCGCTTGGCGCGCGCATCCGTCGCGGCGTGCGCATCGCGCGGCGGCTTGACGACCGCCATCGCGCGCGCGCGACGCGACCGAAGGCGACAGGCGCGAAGGCGCCGCCGTCAGAGTGTGACGCTTGGCGCCATGAAGCGGTGCGCCAAGGCGCTCGGTGCGGGCGACGTGGTCGTCATCGCAGGCGGTGGCGTCGCTGGGCTCGCGCTCGCTGCCGCGCTCGCATCGGAGCGACGACGACGACGACGGGAGACGGACGACGACGACAAAGATGACGATGACGTTGACTTTCGCTGCGTGGTGTTGGAGCGCGACGAGAGTTCGAGCGCGCGTAGGCAAGGGTACGGGGTGACGCTGAGCGAAACGAATGGTGCGTTGCGTGGTCTAGGCGTGCTCGATGCGTGTCGCGAGGCGTCGACGAAGAGCCACGCGCACTGGACGTTTGCCCCGAGTGGACGCGCGTTGGGGTACTATGGTAAAGGTTTGTTTCACGCCGACGAGAGAATGAAAGGAGGCGGTGTGAAGGGCAAGAATGGAGATTTAGACAGCGCTGGGAGTGGTGAAGAATGTGATGATGATCGGAGTGGTGATCAAGCGTCATCGAGCGCGAGTGAGAGCGCGGAGGAGGGGCAAAAGTTGACGAATTTGAGAGTGCCGCGCGGCGTCGTGCGGGACATTTTGTTGCGCTCGATTCCTCCGGAATGGATTCGTTGGGGCGCGACTTTAAAGGATTTTGTGGAAGACTCCGATGGTGTTGATGTGATTTTAGACAATGGTGATGTGATTCGTGCCACGGTGCTCGTGGGTGCGGATGGTGTCCGGAGTGGCGTACGCAAGGCGAGCGGCGCGGCGGCAGATTTGAAGAGCGGCGAGTTGCGGTATTTAGGCGTGGCGTTGTGCACGGGATTTACGGATTTGTCCCATCCTTTGTTGAGTGGTCAAGGGTTTTACACCGTCGATGGTACGTCAAGAATGTTCACAATGCCGTTTCAGGCGGCGTGCGCGGAGACTGGGACGCCTGAACGCAGCATGTGGCAACTGAGCGTGCGCGTGGACGAAGCCGAGGCGCGCGCGTTGGCGGGCGCGCCGCGAAGCGAGGTTAGAAAGTTTGTCATGAAGCATACCGAGGGTTGGCACGACCCCGTTGCGGCAATGTTTGAGCACACAGATTGGGAACAAGCGTGGGCGGGGCCGTTGTTTGACCGCGAAGAGCCGCCAACGAGCAAGGCGGATGCGAAAGCCAAGCCGCACATGGCGCTCAGAAGTCCAAAGTCGCGCGTGGTGTGCATCGGCGACGCTGCGCATCCCATGTCGCCGTTCAAAGGTCAAGGCGCGAATACATCGCTGTACGATGCCTGGGCGTTGGCCAAGTGGTTGACCAAGGCACCACCACAGACGGCGTTGGCGTGCTTTTATCGCGAAATGGTTGCTCGAGCCTTTGTCAAGGTGCGCGCGTCTCGCGAGGCGTGCGAGTTCTTCCACAATCCTGATATTTTGAATAACCAAGCGCCTGAGTTTGCCGGGGTGGATCCAACGAAGATTCAGCTCGTGCTTTCGACGCTGAATCAGCGCGGGGTGACCGCAGCGCTCGCAGGGGATTTAGAATCCGCTGTACGCGACGTCGTATTCGAGCTCGACGCCGCAGAGGTTATCAAGCCGTACGAGGTGAAGAAGAAGCTCCTCGATGATGAACAACGGTCGCTCACGACGTGTTCAGAGTCGGACGTGAGCGAAATCACGCAAGCCATGATTGATATGGCGATGGAACCTCCGCCCCCGGCTTCGGCAACGTTGAGCGAGTGCGTGGTGAGAGCCGTCGAGCGGGCGCTCGAAAAGAATGACGAACCACCGCTGACAGACAAAGAGCGTCATATGGTTAGAGCTTTACGTCCACAAACCGCCGGCCGTCGTCCTGGAAATGACTATTCTTCTTCCGCGCCGATACGTTTGCTCATGGCGCGAGGCGGAACAGCCGATGTCATGGATGGGCGCGAGGCGCGTTTCGCCAGACGCGTCGCCGACGCCCTGGATGAACAAAAGCTCGACAGAGGCGACAACGTCGAAGATTACTTTATTCGTGCCAAACCCATGGCCAATGGTTCGCTCTGGTTGACGAGTAAAAGTTATGACATGGGTAAAACAGCCATCGGTTTGATGCAATGCGGTGGGTGCTTCAAGTACTACGCCGTACACGGCGGCGGATTACGACAACACTTCCAAAGTGGCGGCGACGGACCGGATTGCGCCGCGGCGGCGGTGGACGCCATAGAGTGCGAAAACACTGAGTTTGAATCGAGCTCATGGCGCGGCTCGCAAGGGGGCAAGCCCAAGGCTTGGCGCCCGCGCGAAGGTCGCAAGGTGTTGTCGCCTGGCATGGATGCCGCGTCCCGAGGCGACGTCGAAGGCATGCGCCGCGCCATAGCCGACGAAGGCTGGGACCCAATCACGGATATCGATTTGTTCGGAAGTAACGCCTTAATGTGGGCCGCAGGTGGTGGATTCGTGCGTGCGTGCGATTTTCTCGTAAACGACGTGGGCATGGATGTAAACGCCACCAGCCGCAAAGATGGCCGCGTGCCTCTGCATTGGGCGGCGCGCAACGGCGCGCTCAAAGTGTGCGCGTGGCTCGTCGACCACGGCGCCGATCCATCGCGTGCGTCGTACGATGGTGATTTTCCATTTCATTTAGCGATTTGGAAGAATCACCTAGACGTCGCGGAGTGGTTTGCCGCCCATCCCGGGTTCGACGTCAACACCACGAACCGATGGGGGTGCAACGCCGTGCTTTGGGCGTGCACATCGGAAGCGACTTCGGATGAAACGTTGCGCATGGTGAAATGGTTGTGTGATGACTTGGGCGTGAGTTATTCCGTGGTCAACGTTAATGGGCATTCAGCGTTGCACAAGTGTGCAATTTATGGGCACGGTTGCGTCATTGATTACTTTTTGACGAAGATTTCGTACGAGGACAGACCCAAATACATAGCGCCGGATGACCGCAACCAAGCGCCGAGCGAATTGGCTCGCGTGAATGGATTCCTGGAACTCGAAGAGAAACTTAGGCACTTTGAGGATAAGACGATGCGCCTGCCAGTGGTTGTCGACGAGTGAGGTGTTTTTTTGTGTGAGTTGTTGGGATGGATTGATTAGAAGTATTTATTTTAGATGGAGCACCGACGTGTTGAAATTATTTAATTTATTACGTAGCAAATATTACTTACACAACGACGACGACGACGACGTTAACTGTCCTGCGCCTTTTCCTTGAGCGCGTCCAACTGCGCCTTCTCGGCAGCCTTCTCGCGCTCATCCTCGAGGGCGACGAGACGTCGAATGCGCTCGAGCTCATCTTTAATTTCTTCGTCTTGCGACTTTTCAACCCACTTTTCAACAAGCCTGATGGATCGTTCACTCTGTTCGTCGTCTTCTTTCTTTGTTTCTTCGGCGGCGCCACTTGTGACGGCGGCGTGCGTCTCAATATTTTCCGACGTGATCGGCACCGCGACGGTTTCGTCTTCTTCTTCAATAATGATTTCGCTCGCGCGCTCCGCCGCTGTCTTCTTGCGCTCGCTCGAGTCTTCCTGACTCGTGATCAAGTCATCCAAACTACGCGCGCGCTTGCTCGACGCCCGCTCGGCAGCTTTAGCAGCGACTTGAGTAGCCGCAGAAGCACTCGCGCTGCTATCCACCTTGCTCGGTACGCCTTCGACGTTCAACTTGGCCAAGTGCGTCACTAACGTGTCCCGCTCGACGACGAGCTCGCTCACCATAACCTTCAAGTAATACGCGTAGCCAATGACGAGGTAAAACGCTATGGCGGTGTAGGAGAACAAATCTGAGAGTCCCGGAATAGAACTAAACGCCGAAGACGCAAACGTACCGAGTCGCGACTTGTGTTTCGGCGAGTACGCGGGCAAGCCGATTTGGTAGCGACAGGCGTTGGCGACTTCGACAGTTTCTTGCAACGACTTTTGTGCGCTTTGCAAACCGCTCGAGTACTCGCTGACTTGAAATTTGAGCGTCGACACGAGTTGTTCGCAAGTATCGGCGCGCGCGATGCACACATCGCGCGCTTTACTCAACTTCATCGCTTGCGAAGACACGGTTTCGCAGTACGTCGCACGCGTCGTCATCTTGTCAAGCGCCTCGACGATTTGAAGCTTGTCCATAGCTAAAGATCCGAGCTTGTGCAGCCGACCTTCGGCTAACTTTTGAGCGCTTTGTGCGGATGCCTTTTCGGCTTGCGCGGCGCTCAACTTGACCTCCAACTCGCTAATGCGCACGACGGAATCTGAAACTTTAGCCTCTGCCGAAGCGATGGCGGCATTTTGCGACGCGTCAGGGACGCCGCCGCCGAACGTGCGACACGCCTCGAGTTCGCGCCGCTGCGCCGCCGACGCGCGGGCCAAAATAGTCACGTTACGTTGCGCTTCATTTAGCGCCGCAATAGACGACCCATCGGTGGATAACGAAAATCCAAAGATCATGCCTAAAATCGTGACGGATCCGACCAGCGCCACGCCGAGGATGAGAAAGACGACCACCATGGACAGCGACGTCGTCGTGGAGGATGATTCTCGAGAGGACGTCGTCATCGACGTGGGAATGACCTCAACCACAGATGGAGTCGATGGAGTGGTCGATGGAGCCGATGCAGTCGCGGTCGCGACTGCGATCGGCGCATGAGGAGCGGCGACCGCCGTTGCGTCTGCTTCTGCCTCTGTCGTTGACGTCCCCGCTTGCTTGGCGACGATTTTACGTCTACGAACCACGGCTTTTTGCTTGGGTGCGGTCGGGAGTTCTCCAGGCACGGTCGCACCGGGCACTTGCGCGCCTCCACTCGTCGTCTTTGTCGTCATCGTCGTGGTCGTCGTCGTCGAGGTTGACGCTGAGATCGTCGTATCCACCGAGCGCTCGTCGTCGTCTTCGTCGTCTTCTTCGTCAGCGGCAGCCGAAGAGTACGACTCAATCACCTTGACCACTGGCGACGACGGCGCGTTGGCATGCGTCCATAAGCGTGACTTCATATCATCCACTGACATCGCCGTTCGCGTCTCTCTGCGATACCGTCGCACCGCCGAAGACGAACCAGATTCTGAAACCGCCCGCGTCGGCGTCGTCGGCGTCTTCGTCTCCTCCGTCTCCTCCGTCGTCACCTTTACCGGTCGCGTCGCCCGCCCTTCGATCGCCACATCCAACCACGCCCGTAAAAACTTCTTTGCACGCATAATCAAATACGCTCGTATCACATCCCGCCGCTGCGTGCGCTGAAACCGAACCCTCGCCTTCCACGCCCGCGTCGCCGCGCTCAACCGCGCGTTCGCCACTCTCGCCTTGGCCCGATCGCACAACAGCTCCCGTCGCCTCATCGCAAACTTCACCGAGTGCGCCCAGGCGATAAATACTTTCGCCTTGGTGCGTCGCGTGCGATCGCGCCACATCGCCTCCGCGTGCGCGCCGATCGCGCGCTGTTTCGCGCACGCGTGCGCCCAACCGCGCCACGCCAAGCGCAGCGTCATGGCGGCGTCCATCGCGTCCGTCGCGTCGTGCGGCGGCGGCGGCGACGACATCGTTCGAGGTGGGTTGGGTGTGCGACCGTTCACGTTCACCGGCGCGCGGCGCGCACTGCGGGGCGCACACGCGGGCGCGAATCCAACGCGAAATCCAACGACAACACCCAACCGCGCGACAAAAAAAAAGTCGTTTTTGACTGTGTTTGACATGGGTGATCCCGCATAACGTATTGTGTACATTAAAGGTCTATCATGTATGTGGATAAACCATCAAAAATAAAAAGATGGTAGACTTTAGAGGTCGTAATTATATATATGCCCCCACCTGAGATCATCGAAACCAGTCCTCGTCAGTACGCAGTCGTCGGTGCATCGTATATACGAGCCGTGCGCCACATAACACATCGAGAGGAGCGTCATCGCCGAACATAGGACGTACCGTGGTTTGAACACGGGGCCTCACCCTTACGAAGGGCGCGCTCTACCAACTGAGCTATGGAGGCGTATATGACACAGAGTATGTGTTATGAGATTCGGAGGTGTTTTATGTTTTCCCGGACGCGTGGCAATGGTTCGTTGTGAAAAGTTATGGGTATTTATTTACGTCTGTCTCCCAACGATGATTCGCGCGTACGCGTCGCGCGCGACGACGACGACGACGCGCGCGTGCGTCGGATGCGGGCGCGGACGCGAGCGCGCGACGCATCACGACATCACGACACGACGCACACGCACATATAATACACGTTCGAGTACTCACTACACACGGTTTGACTAATTATTACATCTCTGCGCGCTGCTCGCGCGTCTCACGCAGCGCACACGCGCGCGCCCTCTCTGTCTCTCTACGCATCGCCGCCCGCGCCACGCTGCGGCTTTAACGCCCGCACCACCGCCGCCGCGCTCGGCGGCGCCCGCACCACCGCCGCCTCGCCCCCGAACGCCGCATCGCGCGGCACCACGAGCGGCAGCGCCAACCCCAGGGCGCCAATCATGCACGACCACATCACCACCGGCTCGCGGTGCATCGCGCGGTAGAACCACCCGCCGCCGTTGGACGCCATCGGTGCGCGACGATGACCCTCTCTGTCTGTGCGTGTGCGCGCGTGCGAATGAGCCCTCGACCGCGGCGCGCGCGCGCGTCGATCGATCGCGATGCCGCATCCATCACATGACGCCACCAATGTATCACACGCGTCCGACGACCCCGCGCGTCGCGCCGTCGCGTCCGCCTCTCGTGCACACGTTCGTTTGCTCTCTCACCCGGCTAAGGCAGGATCATCGATCCTCGGCTTCGAATACACAGAACACACACACTACGATATAATGAAATACGTCGCCGCCTACCTCTTGGTACGTCGCGATGCGATGCGATGCGATGCGATCCCTATGATGCGGTGTGCGTTCGCATCGTGGGGTCGCGTCGTGCGGTGATGCGTGCGCGCGCGCGCGACAGAGGCGGTGGTGCGCATGCGTGGGATGACGCGTGGATGTTTTGTGTGGTTTATGTCGACGGTCGATGCGGGCGCGGTCGAGGGCGCGTGCGGCGTAGGAGGGCGACAGATCGCCATCGGGTGGGGTCGGATCGCGCTAGGGCTTTCGTCGCGCGTGATGATGATGATGATGATGATGATGACTGACGGTGTGTGTGTTTTGTGATGACTTAAGGCGCAACTTGCGGGCAAGGAATCCCCTTCTGCCGCTGATGTTAAGGCTGTCCTCGCGGGTGGTACGTCTCGTTCGCGACGCGATTTTGGATGCGATGATGGAGACGTTGGATGGTTTTGAACGAGCGACGCCGCCGACGGACGCGCCGCTATGACACAAACGCGTGTATATACTGACTCTGCCCCGTGTATTTTTCATTAATGTAACAGCCGCCGCTGAAGTCGATGACTCCAAGCTCAGCGCGTTCATGGCGGAAATCGAAGGCAAGGATGTTGCCGAATTGATTGCCGAAGGCAACAAGAAGCTCGCCTCTGTGCCGTCTGGCGGCGCGGGTCCGGCGGCCGCCGGCGGCGCCGCTGGTGGTGGTGCCGCCGCCGCTGCCGCGGCTCCGGAGGAGGAAGAGGAAGAAGAAGCCGACATGGACTTTGATCTCTTCGATTAATCTTCTTCTTGGCTCCGCCTTTAATCCAAGTTGACGTAGATAGACAGATTCAGTAGTCTTTTGACATGACGACAACACACAAAAAATCATTCGCAAATCTTCAGAACGCGCCTCGTCCTCCTTAACAACAACGTCGAAATGTCGACGCCGCCGCCACCATCGCCACCACCGTTGACGTTTCAAACGTTTCTGGAGAAGATGCGGCAACAAAGCGCCGGGTCGTTGGTGCGAGAAGTTAAAACGTTCATCGCATCCATCGCCGACGCCGACGACGCCGACGCGCGCGCGTCTCGAGGAGGCGCGCAGAAACACGGCGTCGCCGTGCAAGCATTCTTAGCGCGCATCGAGGCATCGTTTGCGACGCATCCAGCGTGGAAAGGGAGCACGCCCGCTGAGCTCGACGCATCCGGGGAAGGTTTGGAAAAGTACATCATGACCAAGCTCTACGCCAAGACGTTTGGGCGCGGCGCTCGAGACGCCGAGCGCGACGCCGCGTTGCACGCTCGCATCGCCGCCTTGCGCACGTTCATAGAAGCGAAACACCTAGATATCGCTGAGACGTCGCACGCCGCCGCGAGCTGGGCCCTCGCTGAGAGTGAGCTCGGAAAGATTAATCAATTCAAAGCGCCTCGGGACAAGTTGGTGTGCGTGTTGAATACGTGTCGAATAATCAACAACACGCTCACCACGAGACAAGGCTCGGATGGTGGTGCGGATGATTTTTTACCCGTGCTTATTTACGTCGTGTTGCGCGCGAACCCGCCGCAGTTGGAAAGCAACGTGCAATACATCACGCGCTTTCGCGCCGAGTCGCGCTTGGTGTCCGAGGCGGCGTACTTTTTTACAAACTTAATCAGCGCGGTGCAATTCTTGGGGCAAGCCACCGCGGCGGGGTTCACGGGCATCGATCAAGAGATATTTGATGGCGTCATGCGCGAGGCTGGGGTTTTAGAACCCATAGATTTTAGCAGCAGCACCAGTACTAGTAGTAGCGAGGACGAGGCAGAGGACGAGGCTGACGACGCCAAAGAAGAACCGCGCACGCCGCCGCATACGATATCCGTCGAGGAAATGAGCGCGGCGTTAGACGCTTTAGGAAAACATACGAGCAGCAGCGGCACGAGCAGCAACACCAAGACAGCTGCACAGCCGTATACGCCGCAACCGCTGACGCCTCGCGCCGACGCGACGCCGACGCGTCGCTCGAGCAGGCGCGTGCCGTGGCGCACGACGGAGGACATCGAAGCCGAGGGTGCCACCGCACTCACCGCCCTCGACGTCGCGGGTAATTTATCTCTCCCAGAGTACAAGTTCTTGTACGCAAAGGTTGAAGATTTGACCTTGGGCGATGTCGCCGCGTTGCTTCACGATTATAAAGGCTTGGCGTTGCAATACGAGTCGCTCAGTCGGGGCGCGGCCAAGGTGCTCGCCGCGATTCACAACGATGACGACGACGCAAACGACGAGCTGTAATTGTAATGATAAAAACGAAGAAGAACGTTTATTATCGCAGTTGTGAATGAAAATACATATTACATCTTCTTGCGCGCGGCTGCTGCTGCGGCGTGTTTAATCCGACGACGCGTCTGACGACTTGGGCAGCCACACGCTCGCGGCGACGCCGCCCCCGAGCATGGTTGCCACGACCGCTAACGACGCATCAGTAGGGACGTGGAACCCACCGAATTCAGCCACCATTTTCACACCGATAAACCCGAGCACGAGCGCCACGGCGGTTTGCAAATACTCCAACTCCCCGACGGCTTTCGACACCAACCCGTACAGTTGACGCAAGCTGAGAATGGCAAACATATTGGACGTGTACACGATAAACGGATCTTTCGTCACTCCGAACACGGCCGGGATGGAATCCACGGCGAACACTACGTCACTAACCTCTATCACAGCGAGCACCAATAATAACGGCGTCGCCATCTTTGCCCCGTCGACGACTGTCCAAAAGTTGTCGCCGACGTAATCCTTGGAAACCGGGATTAAATTTGAACAAAACTTTACGATGGCGTTCTCACCCATGTCCTCATCCTCTTCCTCATCACCTTCTGCGAGTAATTTGTAAGAGCTAAAAATCAAAATCCCCGCAAACACCTGGACGCTGTACCGGATTCAATTGCGTTTCAATGAACGCGTTAACGGTATCAATCGCCGCTTGTACGTTATCTGGACTACCGGAAATGCGCACCATACCCGTTTCCTTCACGATGACTATCTTTGCCCCAGTTTGCTCCGCCATGGATTTGATGTTCTCCCCAC
>JACLAB010004990.1_pt1 | contig 47888 bp, 22 predicted proteins | sample 8027921 | NCBI WGS metagenome assembly JACLAB01 (sample SAMN15725117, study PRJNA655200) | protist metagenome | isolation source: fluorescence activated cell sorting (FACS) single amplified genomes of... | place: USA: West Boothbay Harbor, Gulf of Maine | collected 2000-07-19 | reverse complement strand
AATTAGACAATTAAAACACACCTTGAATACTCGTAGGTAAAGCGTGGCTGTTTTGTGTTAATACCCTTGGATTCAGTGACGTGCGTCAAGAGGTAAACCAAGATTTACGAGTTAAACGAGTAGAAAAAACGTTGAATTGGGTGTAAAAATGTCGACAATGTATGAGCGAATAGATCGTGATGTTTGATTAACGATACCAGGTGACTGCACATTTTTCAATATGTTAGTTGTTGACATCGAGTCCTGTAATCAACGGCTATGCCGAATATATAATAATAATCAAGACCTTCGTTCGATCGTACGTATACGTAATAAGTTTCGAAGGTTAATATATATAGACAATCAAGTTTTATTGCTTGCTGCTTGATGGGAGAAAAAGAGGACAAGCTGGAAATTCAACACGGTGAACGTCGTGATTTTGACGAAGACACTTGCTTGTCATCATGGTGATTGAAGTGCATAGCTGGAAAATGTCCAAGCATCAGGTGATTACAGTGGGCGAGTCACGGCCGGTGAAATCCTTCAGCTTAGAGGTTTCAAGGGCAACTTGAATGAGTGGCGCGAGTGCTTCCTGTGCGTCCAAGTTTTGCTTATCGGCGTCAGATTCATATTGCTCGATATACATTCGGACCGTGGCGCCGGAGGAACCGGTGCCTGAAAGACGGAAGATGAATCGGCTTCCATCAGCAAAGACAAATCGTAACCCTTGATTCGAAGCAACTGAGCCATCGATGGGATCGACGTATTCGAAATCATCCGCAAAATCGAGTTCATAGGGTCCATATTTATCGCCTTTCTTTGCGGAGTCAGCGATAGTACGCAAGTGCCTTATCATCTCGTTGCACGGTTCAGTCTCGCAACCTTCGTAGTCGTAGCGGCTGAAAAAGTTCCGCCCATACTTTTCCCAATGTTCTCTGGTGATTTGTTCAACTGTGACTTTCTTCCCACCGATGGGCACATCTTTGTTTCGATATGCAAGGATAGAGAGCCAGGCAAGTACAGCCCAAGGTCCGTCTTTTTCGCGAATATGATCTGAACCAGTCCCAAACGACTCTTCGCCGCAGATGGACAACCTGTCTGCATCCATCAGGTTCCCGAAGAATTTCCAACCTGTGGGTGTTTCAAAACACTCGACCCCCAAAGAAACGGCCACTCGGTCAAGAGCAGCAGCAGTTGGCATGGAACGTGCTAGGCCCTTCAGGCCACCTGAACCGGAAAAGTAGGGAATGCACGACTGAGCATTGGCGGCGATGATTGCAACAGAATCTGATGGAGTCACGAAAAAGTTGCTTCCCAAAATCATATTTCGGTCTCCATCGCCGTCCGAGGCTGCTCCGAAATCGGGGGCTTCCTCTGAGAACATGGTCTTCACAAGCTCTTCGGCATATGTTAGATTGGGATCAGGGTGACCACCATTGAAGTCCTCTCTAGGAACGTCATTCACGCAGCAAGATGGATCTGCTCCGAGCGCATCTACCAGTATCGGTTTGGCATAAGCCCCCGTGATTGCATGCATCGCATCGAATTTCATCTTGAAGTCAGAACGTGTGAGAAGGGACTTGATGAGATCGAAATCAAACACTTTCTTCGCCAGGTCTAAGTAGTCAGAGACGGGGTCGATCACTTCGACCTCGAAATCTCCAAACTTGCTCACTCCACACTTCGTGAGGTCAACATCTGGCATGTCCGCCATTTTGAGGAGCTCGACTGTTTGCGTGTAGCCATAGATTTTGTCCGTTATCTTCTCAGGGGCTGGTTCACCGGAGGAATAGTTGAATTTGATGCCCCAGTCTTCATCCGGTCCACCAGGATTATGCGAAGCAGACATGATGAATCCGCCGTAAGCTTTCCGAGTGCGAATAACAGCCGACGCTGCAGGGGTGGCAAGATATCCATTTTGGCCGACGTAAACTTTGCCTACTCCGTTGCCCGCGGCGATCTTGATAATTATTTGTGCGGCCTCTTTGTTAAACCAACGCCCGTCTCCTCCGAGTACCATAGAGCTTCCCTTGACTTCATCGCTTGGAAGGGCACAAAACAACGCTTGCACCCAGTTTGCCAAATAATTGCCTGAAGAAAAGATGGCCGCTTTCTTTCGAAGCCCGGAGGTACCTGTTTTCTGGCCTTCAATTGGGGTGGTAGGAACTTCTCTCACCACGATTCCCGCGGCAGCAGCGACCGTCTTTACCCGCTTGGGAGGGGCGTTGCTCATTCGGCGGGATGCTGTTCCTGGTGAGATAGCGAGAGGTGGCTTCTCAGATATTCGGTAGTTGTGCACCGTGCTCGGAAACTGCGATCTCGCAGCGTGATACATAACCCGGGAGTATACCAAGTTGTCGCAGTGTCGTGGATATTTGACCCGAGTGCTTCTGGATAAGAGCATATCCCTTGATCCTTTCATCGATACGAGGACAGATAGAGCAGGACAATATTATATTACTCTTGAAATAATAATAAATAAATAAATAAAGTAATAATAAGGATAATAATATGACAACTAATAATACCTTCGAACGAAGGTACCTTCGTAACTAATAAGAGTTAATAACGGACGGAAATGAAAGTATAAATAAGTTATCACTTACAAGTAATACGAAAAATAGCCTGGGTCGCGTTTTGGCACACAAGGTCGGGGCACCTTCAACATGCTGAGAAGTAAAGTGACCCGGTGAATCCCCGTTTCCCTTCTTGGACATCACGGCCAAGTATTCAAACAATTTTCGTTTCAAGGTCTCGGGTTCGGTCAAAGACAAAATTAAATAGACGTAACGTGCCTGTTACTGAGGCGGATATCCGTTCAAACGGATCGGTTTGGACGGATCGTGCGGTTGCTTCCATCATGGAAGTGCACAGGCGTCACAACGCAAAATCCAGTGCCTGGGTGTTACCGTTGCGAAGAGCGAAATGCAATAATAACTGATAAATGGTACGAAGGTACCTTCGTATATGGATGAGATCTTATGACTTATTTCTTGAAAAAGAACATGGACAGGAAAAAATCGACGACAAAAATGGCAACAAGTGAGATGACTACTGAAGCTGTAGTTGACTCTCCGACACCCTTCGCCCCTCCAGTAGTTGTTTGGCCCCAGCCACAGCTGATAACAGATATAACGCCACCAAACGCAAACCCTTTCGCACACATTACACCAATGTCAAAAGACTCAAGATACTTTGCTGCAGAGTCAACGATAGCATTTGGAGAGATGCCATATCGGAGGTCGGCAAGTAATATAGAAGATGCCATGCCTACGGTGAACGAGATTACCGAGAGTATTGGAAGGGAGACTGCGCAAGCAACAACACGCGGAGCTACAAGATAATCGACTGGATCGGATCCCAATGTTCGCAGCTGGTCAACCTGCTCGGAAACCTGCATGGTGCCTAGCTCAGCAGCAATAGCAGAACCGACACGACCCGCGAGGACGATCGCACAAATTACTGGAGTGAGTTCACGTGTAAAAGCAAGTCCAAGTAGTCCCCCAATGACTCTAGTTAGCCCGACTTTCGAAAATTCCTTGCAAAACTGTATCGTAAACACCATGCCGACAAATGAAGAGGTGAGCATGGCAACTCCGAGAGTATCTGGTCCAACTCGGCCAATTTGCTGCAAGGTCTGCTGCATGTTGAGCTTCCTATGCCACAAGACGCGTTTGATGACCAAGCCAAGTAATAGGAACGTGTAGAGGGTACGCCAAATGAACTTTGGAGGCTCATAGCGTGTAATTTTCTTTATAAGATAAGGCGTTATAGCTTCATTCACACCACGCACTGGGTCTTGGGTGCCGCCTTCTGAAAAGTTAGGTTCTCCGACGCTGTCGCCGGCGCTTAGACCGAGAGCCGAAGAGTCGCGAGGTGATACAGGACGACCTGTTCGATGCAATCCTCTAGCGCGCAAGAATACTCTTGAGCACCCCGTCATGCGCATCGTCGTTGAAGGTAAAGGCCGTCCAGCTTCGCACCGAGAAATAATCAAGTTTTGGCAACGAGGCCGGTCACGCTCAAAAGTTATGCCGAGACTCAATGCTTCCGCTCTTGCTACGAATCCAGGGGTTGGTTTTGATGTCGGATATCTGAGTTTACCGGATACATCGTTGGGTGAGGGTATTACTGGGGGCCTGTTCGTGGCCATTGTTGTGAAACCTTGGGTCAAGGCGTTTGGATTTGACAAAAGCTTGTTGAAGCGGATTTGAAATATTCCCTTCAGGTACGTACATAGATACACTACTTTATTTGATTGCGAGAGATATATGATAAGAGACTCTTATTATTACCTAATAATAATAATAAAAATTCTCCAGGGAGGAACAGGAGTCGTGATTAACGTGATTTCGTGGGTTCGCTGTTTATTTACACATTCGATAAAATATGATTTAAAACATTAATTTAAATCAAATTAAACATTCTTCTAAAGATAATAATATTATTATATTTAAGATCTTAATTAGCATGTTGATATTTATTTGATGCCTTCGAAGGTAATAACGTTGATATTTATTAATAAAGTTTTTATACATCGAACTGAAAATGAGAGATTTAAATCGTACTTTTATGAGTTAACTTAAATAGTTCATAGAGCAAACAGTATAACGACGTTTCGGCTTCCATGTATGGGAGAGAGTCAAGTTAATAGACCTTAAAGTTTATATGGGAAGTTTAACTCGCTCATTTGAAGGTTTAAATTATATTCCGCACATAGCGAACAATCTCTCGCCATCACCCATATATACATGAATTCTATACATGAATATATGATTATGATATATGTAATAAGTAGGGATGGGACATTTTTTAATAATAAACTTATTACCAATCAATAATCAAGCAAGGTTTATTATTATAACATATATATATATAATCTTTATATGTAATAATATAAAGATATTAAGATTAATATATATATTATAACTTATTTATTTAAAAGATTTGATATATTTAATATTATTACGAGGCTGGTCAGACTGCTGGGTGTTTCCCCGATTTGTCGCTGACTGCCACTGCGTCAACCGACCATCGTTTTTCGCCGGGAAAAAAGTCTCGAGGCGTCCGTCGCGCCCCCCCCCAACACGCCCCGCGGGCGTCACAGGGCCGGCCGCGGCCGTACCGAGCGTCGGCGGCCGCGAAAGAGGTGTCCGACCGGCCTGTTGACCGACCCTCGAGGTCGGGTTCGGCAACTTGCCGCGCGCGCACGGGCAATCCCAAGACAATCCCTGAACCTCCTCGCCATGAAACGCCCAAAACCGCTCTCTTCTCGGTCCAGGCCCACCGGCATGCGGGGGGTCTGACTAATTGCCCATAGGGAAAGTGACCGTTGGGGAGGAATGCAAGGGCCTTCGAAACCACCCGGACCGGCGATTTTTTTGTCTTGGCGCGCCGCGGACGTCGCGCCGCGCCCCGGAACCCGGCGACCTCGACGCCGAACGAAAACCCGGAACCGCACGGATCCAAAGACGGGTCGAATTACAAGTAAAATTTTGGCCAAAAAATTGGCCGGACAGGCCCAAACACAAATTCGGGACAGTCTCATACATCCTGCCCAGCCTCGTATTAATTCGGTTTTTTTTTCCAGCGCTTCAGAGCTTCTCAGAACTTTTGGCAGCCTGTATATGTCTTTTCAGTCAGCACTTTTGATGTCCCTCGGCAGCAGCAACCAGGCATTGCGCGCATGTATTGAGCCCGCGTGGATGTCAAAGCGACAAACAGGCGCCGCAGAAGTGTCAAACATGTTTGTGCATCACATTTTAAAGCAGATCGCGACTTTACATGGACGCGGTAAGCATGGCGAAGCCGAGCAGGCGCGATGTCACGGGCGTGGAAACTACTCGACGAGTTATGAACCGTCAACAAAAGTGCGTTTGCGCGTTCGTGTTCTTCTTCTGTTCGCCCTCGCGGGGATACATTTTCGGCATGTCGGCTCAATGAAAACGTTATTCACATACCATTTGCACTGCACACGGCGTTGCGCGGCTCTTTGCGTGAAGCCGCGGCGCTGGGGAGCAACTGAACGCGCGCCAAGTCGAGCAGAAAACCGTGTTCAGAGAAATATTCATAATAAAATATAATATAAATAAATAGAGAATAAGAGTTGCTGCAAGTAAGTAATTCCTCCGGCAGAATTTTTCTTCGTTGTATTATCGGTAAGCACACTGCGTCATTCGTGATGGACGCAGGACGGCGGGGTATCACTTTCGAAGAAGGCAAGAAGCGCTTTCGGCTTCCGACTTCACCGACGAGACGGGTAGAAGCAAGATAGGTGAAATGTTCTCCCTTTTTCAGGCCACTGCTTATTTTGGCCAGGCAACAAATGTTTGGCAAGACGAAAGGAAAGCGAGTTCAGCAAATTATCAATAAAAACAGCTCTATACAAGGGAGTGCCTCAGCTCTATATACATTTTCCCAGCAGATCTAACACTGCAAGTGCATATATATGCCCAGCTTTAGCGCAAAAGATTTACGTGAGGCTTTGCACGATCTGGATTCGCTTGATCCTAAGACAGATTTTACCACAGTCGCCAACTCCGAAGGCCTCCAGGCAACCCTATCGGCTTCTATATATCCGATAACAAGATGCGACTGCAAAATTGGGAAACTAAATAACGGTGGTCAGGGAAGAGTGACGCGCGCTACCGCCGCTGCGCGTATGCATCCCCGAAACGTTTTCGCGGACACAAGTACAGACTTCTTCGTTCTAGGCAAGCGCCAACCGTGCTTTAGACCTTTTGTTGAACAGAGCAGCGTCAGTCGATGGCACGTCAATTTTAAAAGCTGGGAGGTAACTAGGGCCTTGAATCGTGCGCTTCTCATTGATGGTTATGGCCTGGTTTCATGGGACATTCCGAAAGGCCATCTATGTCCACCGGTTGCCAATCGCGCAAATTACATACATTGGCTGGAAGACCTCCTACAACTTTCGCGACCTAGTGGCGGCCCTAACATAGAGTACGAAGGCGTGCGCGGTATTGATATCGGCATAGGATCAAACTGCGTGTTTCCTTTACTAGGGGCAGCCACGAATCGATGGTCTTTCGTTGGAATAGATGTTACAGATGTCGCCCTGAAATGGGCAGATAAAAACAGACTTGACAATCCTATTTTAGCTACCCAAATTCAAGTTCGGGACGCTAGAAATTCAGCAAGTATCCGGGATCAGAACACCAGCACGCTTTTTTGCACACACGCGAGGGAACAGTTTACTTTCTGCATGTGTAATCCACCATTTTTCGAAACGATGAAACATACAAAACAAAACCCAGGCACCAACTTCGGTGGCACGCACACCGAAATGTGTTGTTCAGGTGGAGAAGAAGCATTCACGCGTCGTATATATGACGATTCTCTGATGTCAAGGGATCGGGTTTACTGGTATACGACCATGTGTGGTAAAAAGGAGACCATGAGGAAATTGCGGCGCTTGCTGGATATGGCCAAGGTTCCTGCTATCAGAACTGCACAGTTTTTACAGGGAAAAACTGTCAGATGGGGAGTTGCATGGTCCTTCTCTCCACAAGCTCGGCAGACATCGATAGTTCCGTTGCGATTAGGAACGGAGATCAAATTCAATGTACCGACGCATATCAAACCGTGCTGGCGTGTTACATTCGAGCCACATGCAAATGAGAGTAGCCGTCTGCCAGAGGAAGTCACCGAAGAGGTCTTCCTCGTGCTTGAGAAGTGTGGATGCGGAATTATGACAGACTTCAGTTCTTACGATACGTTCAAATACATGTATGTAATGGGCGGTTGCTCATTACGGATAAATGGGAGCAACCAATTTTGGGTGAAGATCCTTAAACCTTCTCCCGGAGCTGATGTTGTCGTCACAGCAGCATGTGATGACAAGTCAGCCGCTTGTCCCAGAATGCAGCACCGCTTTACATTGACTTGGGAAGCTACCAAGGCGCGAATGACCAGGCGAAAGAACATAAAGAACTGATTGTACCACATCCGGCGCATCATCTAACGTCACCGCTACATCGTCGTGTGCATCGAGCACATAGGCTTGAAGGTCGATGTGTATCATGACAACAATTAGCAACATCAACCACTTACGTAACCATAGCCATCATTAAAAAGTATCCAAGATAACGGTGCATGATGAACTACGAAATTATTATATCATCGTGTTTGAATCAAAAGTCATGCCTGTATCATGTTATTTTGCTATCATACGTGTATGTATGGCTGTGACATCTTGATAACTGAGACCGAGGTCACCATGTATGAAAATCTTCAATTTTTATTTTGACTATCATACAAGCAGTGGTTTTGTGATTACCGACAAAAAGGGTCAAAAAAACAAACAATTTTATGACAAAACAGCAGGCAGTTGTGTCCATGCAAAAAAGCATAACAAGATAGAATTCAAAGTGGAACGATCAGGATATATCTGGAGTATCCAAATACGCGACGACAACGGGTGATGCCTGTGGTATGGCCGTCCTCACCAACGTACTTGCCGCTCTCATCATATAAAGGCACAAGTCGCGTGCCTGGACGAAGTAGGGTAACTGGAAAGCAGCTCTGAGCTAAAAATGTATCGTGTATCGCAGGTTGCTTGTTGTGTACGGTAAATAGAAGTGCAGAAAGTCTTGGCTCGAAAACATCAAAAGAAAATGTCTCGTTGAAAAATGGCTGTGCACGAGGTCCGATCCGATCGTGAGTGCTGAATGTAGAAGTAACATGCGATTTGTTGTCTAGGATGCTTCCAGTCAAACAAACTCGAACATAAGTCGACGGGGCTTGTTGTAAGCGGAGCTTTTCAAAGAGATTCCAGCCAGAGCAGGCCACAACAGTGACAACGAGCTTAAGAGCCGGGACATCGGGTAGATCGAGGTTGGTGCTGATGAGGTATTCTGGCTTGCGAATAAAACCACACCCTCCATTCGCCAGAAACTTTCCCCGGTTTATCCACATTGAGATGTCATCTGCCTGAAAGTTCAGCGCTACCACTTGTGCTCCTATGGACCACGCAAGAGAAGGATCGAAATTATCTGACAGGATTCGTTTGGCAGACGGATAGCACCTTAAGATGTGCCGCTTGGCAAATGCAGCTATCAGTTCCCTACCAGCTTGTTTTACTTGCCCGTGAAGTTTTGCTTCGCTCCATGAACAGGAGCATAGTGTTTTGAGTAAAGTGGCTTTATCAACTGTCGCGATTTTCAAATTTTCAACGTAAACGAGGGAGGTTAAGTCCGTCTCCGCATTATTTTCTTGCCCTGACGTAGAAGGCGAAGATGAGTGCGTGCACTGTGCTCTGTGTTCTGGAGAGTCCCTGTCTCTGAATGCCGACCGATCGAAATCTGTTGCTCCACCATTCCGAACCGGAAATTCAGAATTTGTTGTTGAGTTTATGAACATTTCGTTTTGCTGAGTACTTGTCGCGCAACAGCAGAAGGATTCAACTCGCCTTTCCTTTGTCAGAGGGCAAACATGCAGAGAAATGAATATGAGAAAAGTTTGCTAAACAAACGAGTTTCATAGCTTACATGAACAAGGCCTTACGTCAAGGTGTTTGAGTTTGCTGCGAATCAAAACCTTTCCCCTGAGAGCAGCTGGGGAAAGCCATGTTTCTCGGTGCATCTCTGAGGGAATAAAGAGTTTTTCTTTGAGCTCTTCATCAAGTATTCGCGCCAATTCAGAGCATTTCTCAATGCTGCAACTGTTCTGAAGGGTGATCATAACTGGGAAGTCGGACACCGCATGGGAAAACTCATATATGATCCTGATTGCATTTCGAAATATGATCGGTGAGGTTGCGGTTCCCCCATGCATGACTACTGGTCCATTCCGCCCGCCATCATAGCAGTCAAGCTCTATCACCCTGCAGCCATGGAGCAGAGCACGCTTGATAGCTGCAGAAGAGGGGTCAGAAAAAAGCTGATCCCCTTGTAGATAGGTGTTATGTGAGCTGTTGATATAATAATGCGAGAGCGGCTCGTTCATCGAGTCCTCATCGATTCTGGGGTTTCCAATGATAAGGTTCCCCGAAGCGAGCACAAATCTTTGAAAAGCCACGTTGATGTCATATTCTTCACGCAAACTTTCGGCACGTAGATCACACTGCGAGTTTAAGAAGAAGTGCCGGAGTCCTTCACAAGTTATTATTCCGTCGTCTGCATTGAAATATCCAGCGAAACAGGTTGCAGCAACATCGCAACAAGGATGAAATGCACGAGGAAGCTTACGGAAGAACTCGATGCCCTGCGTGTGGCGAACGTGAGGTGGAAGTAGAAATATTGTTGGGAAAAAAGTTGGAGAGTCATAAGTGCATGCGAAGAAATTCATTCAAACCTCGTGATCAGTCAAACAATCGAGGTCGAAATGGTTTGATATCGTAGGCCTGGAAAAACACATCCCCATTCACGCCGGACATCCCGATGTTCGTCTGCAGCCGCCTTCTTCCTAACAGTGCAGAATATAATGGCAGGGTTCACCATCCTTTATATTATTAATTCTTGCTGCTGGCTCTAATTTTCCTGCAGGAACCATTTATTATTATATATTATATTATCTTCATATATATGTAGGATAGATATTAACTACGAAGATATTATATTCAACATTGATATCCGTCCAAATGATGAACCCGAGGAATCGGGTGTTGAGGAAATCTATCAGTTCATCCGCAAGTGCGGGTGGTCTCTCGACGAGAATCCAAATATATAGTTTATACCTTCGTAATATATATATATATATATTATTATATATTACAATATATTACTTAATAATAGAATACGTATATGTACATATATACGTACGCGTAAGTTAGCGGAGCCTTCGAAGATATGGCGAGGAAGATATTTAATATTATCTGACGCCAACGGCAATTTACGTACTAATAAAAATCTTCCACAGGGATATAGCAAACAGTATGAAACGTGATTACGTGGGTCCGTTCCCAGGTGTATCGGCATATATGGCAGCTGTGCATGCAATAATATGCTGTTTTTATTCCTGGAGGTGAAACCTAGCTGAATAAAAACTAGTTTATTCGCTTCTCAGTCGCGTTGCAGCCATTCTTGCTTGAGCGAGAACGTAAAGGCTGTCGAGCGACGCGTTGCGAGGCTCGAAACTTCCATCCAAGTAGCTTTCCGCTCTCTTCGACATGTCACTCGACGACAAACGCCAGCTCGAGGCGCAGTAAAGCAATAATATATTAATAAATACCTTCGAAACATGCATATATATGTTAAATATGATAATAATATATATATAATAATAATAATAAGATCATATTATTTTATATATTTGTAATCTTAAATGTTGTTTTAAATTAATAATAATGAAATATAATTGTTGCTTGCGCTTGGTTTACAAGCAAAGTGGTAATAAGCAAGTATTTGGAGTTTGATAAATTTTAAAACAGAAAAAAATTGCTCAAAAGTTTTTGGGCGTCTTTCCGGAAAACAAAAGATTTCGCTCCATGTCTTCCGTGAACGTGACCAATAGGTGTATGGCACTCCACTCACTTCGGCGTCACACTTTTCCGGCTAGCCAACTTGCCCGCTCTGCCTCCCGCGGGCATCGATCGTTTCGTGTCACCGCTTCCGGGTTATCTCTTGTTTCCGCGGGCTCTAACATTCCGCATCCTGATAAGATATCGAAAGGTGGGGAGGACGCTTGGTTCGTACATATAGATCAAAACGGTGGGGGGGAGATTTATCTTGCTGACGGCGTCGGAGGCTTCAATGAACAAGGCATAGATCCCGGCATGTATGCTCGGGTGCTGACTTACGAAGCAGCCAAGGCTCATACGGCGCTGGCAAAGAACCCACTCGCGAGCCCAAATCCCAAGAAACTGATCCAAGTTGCACAGGAGAATACAAAACTTCCGGGTGCCTCCACAATTGTCATAATCGAGCTTCTTGGAACCAAACTCAGTGCAGCAAGCATTGGGGATAGCGGATTCCGAGTTGTCCGCGACGGCAAAGTTTTGTTCGCCTCCCCGCCGCAGGAGCACTACTTCAACTGTCCGTACCAGCTTGGATATGAACCTCTCAATAAAGACGTTGACTTGGCAATCGATGCTCAAGAATTTGAGGTGCCCGTACAGCCGGGCGATCTGGTGATAGCCGGTTCAGACGGGTTGTTTGACAACATATTTGACGAAAACATAGAGCTTGTAGTGAGTGACGCACTTGCCAAAGTAGCAGGTGCTGGCGCTCTATCTGCTGCAAGAGCTGTTTCTGAGGCACTTGTGGTCGAAGCGCGAAAGAACGCAGAGGATCCAATTTTCGAGTCCCCGTTCGCGATTGAGGCAGCCAAAGCGAAAGCAGTTGGCACTGCCGCTTCATCAAAACAGAAAGGCGCTCTCGGAGCATTTAGTGCATTGACTACGAGTGTAGCATCGGCAATATCAGGAAAGAAGCTTGGCGGGAAGATGGATGACATCACTGTCGTGGTCGGTGCGGTCGTGGCAACTGCCGCAGCCAAAGAAGATATAATAGAGGCTGAACGAGTTAGTAACCAGATGCAGAAAGAGGCTGACACGATCAGGAAACGCGCGACTGGTGAGGAGGCCAAGACGTTGCGCTCGGTAAACCTTCGTCAACAAATGGATTTTGCTCTGAGCCAAGAAGTTTCACGAAAAGAAGCTGCTCTCAAGGCAGAAGCGGAGAAGCCCCCTGAATTTTCAAAGTTATCCATCGAGAAGATGGATGCGCCGACGGTGCGTAGACTATTGGAAGAACGCGGTTTACCCACGAGTGGCAAGATTGACAGGCTAAGAGAACGATTGAGCAGAGTCAAAGCAAAATGATCGCACATAAAATGATGCCAGTTTGGCTGATGATTTGCGTGATTATCAGGTGGTGATATGATATTGGTAACATGTTCATCACTACTTGTATGTTTTCGGATGGAAGAATAATGCTAAATTGGAAGACAAGTTTCCCGGGACCAGCAACGGAACCAGAAAAGTTGGCTCGCCAATATACTTGGAAAGGTCGCCGATTTTTATTTTTTAGCACTCTCTCCTCTATTGATTATCCTCTATTGATTATCATTCAAGAGTTCAGTGTTCACCCTCGCGTTCTTTGTCAACAGTAGTCTTCTTCAGTTGCAGTTGCAGGCAGCCAAAAGCTGCAGAGTAACAGATGTTCTGGCCCTCAGATGCAGGAGGCCCAACACGAAAAGATGATGGACATATGCACAGATGCACTCCTGTTTTCACATCTCGAAATTTATCTTCGAGTTGCAGATCATGGCCTAAGATACTTGTTGCTGCTCTCGTGGGCCACACAAATCTTGTTACAAGTAGTATATATGATGTTTGCAATCGTGGTCGTTATATTCGATCACCTTTTTCGTTTCGTAAGTTCTTGAAGGCGCCCCATGACCGGAATGATACCCATAACCCGAGAAGTCTTCGTGTGCTTGACCGCTTTACGGTGTATCTTCGCACAGAGCCTAGATCTTCGCCTGGTGAGTAGTTTTCCTGAATCTGAAACAAACCGATTCAGCAGTCTAGCGTTGCGAAAGTCCAGCGCATTCGACAATAGCTTATCTATGCGACTGCCATGCAAGGGGGCGCGACGAGACTGGCGCGTCAATGATCGCTTGTCAAGGCCAACTGATGGGGCGATGTCATCTGCCTCATAGGACTGGCCTGGATAGTAAAGCCGCGAGGTGGACATTCGTTCCAGCTCATCTCCTCTTATCTTCACTGGAGCATCCCCCGCCCTTGCAACAGTATTCCCCAAGCTTCCCCCGTTCAAATTGTATGACTGTTTCGCGGGAACTACAAAGTCGAGTGCCATCCTCCTAACTGCAGGGAGCATTGGTCAGGTTGAGAAAGATCCGCTGCAAACAGTTGGAAAACACTCGCTCGATAGAAGTACAGCGAAGATGGGAGGGTTGCAAAAGTATCATGCTGCAAGATTGAGAAAGTTCAGAAAACTTGCCTTCATCGGTGAGCGCGCGGACCTTGGGTCCGGCTCGTGGATTTATGAGTCGTGGTGATTGCGAGGACGCAGGATAAAACGTGACAGCAACAAGCCTGCGCAGAGACATCGTGCAAAGATGCCAGAAACGTTGTACTTGACAGCTTTCGCCGATGTAAGAGGGATTAGCTCCTGATACGCGCCTTCGTTCGATAAGAAATTGGCGGGTGTCCGCCGGTAGCCGCCTTCGTTCGCAGCAGAGTCCACACAATAATATTAAATATATTAAAAACAATACACAATATTATTAAATACTCCCACGGTGTATATATTACTGCTGGCATATATTAAACATGGGGATAACTAACGTTGTAATGCATATGACAACGGAAATGAAAGTACATGTTGTAACTTTATTTACAAGTATGTTTACAAGTATGTTTTCAAGTATGTTTTCAAGTATTCACGTTCCAAAGTGAAATTCAAGACTTATCATCGTTATTAGCCCAATCACTAGCTAGTTACCTTCGAGGGTATATAATTATCGCTTATTAGGGTGGCCCAACCCGCTTGAAATCCAGAATACTTTCATTTCCGTTGTCATATATATTAAATAATGTTGATAAATATATATATATGGTATATATAAACATACTCGTGATCGAAGGTTATATTCTTCCGTACATATTCGGCATATATTATAGCCGTTCTTTTACACGACTCAATGTCAGAAAAATGTCCGTCCGGTTCACCTGGTATCGTTTATCAAACATCACGGTATATTCGTTCCAAGGGTATTTTTTCCTCATACATGTTACTCGATCCAAGGGTTCCTTTGCCTTATTATCTGGTATCATTAAAACTAAATAAATACGCAGGTCCGACAGCTTATTATTACTACTCATACCTTCGTAATAAACACGGTTGTTAAGCGCTCAACCACTTGACTACAAAACAGAGCACCAACCTACTTTGCTGTCTGTCATCGGTTTCTGAATGTTATAAGAACCGGCGCACGCGCGTCCGGACGCGCCCCGGTCTCGTCCCGCGCGGCACGCCGCGTGGCTTTGCCGACCACATTGGAACGGACGCACCGCGCAAACCCCGACGCACGCCAACACCACACACCCACTCCACCCTCCGGACTCAGGAGCCTTATTATTACGAGTAATACGAGTATATTCTATTCCTTCGATGCACAGCTTCGAGGTAACAACAAGCATTTTACTGGCAAATTTCGGTTGTTAAAGGAAGTCTGACGTCACGAAAACTTAAGAAGCTGACTGACACGAATACGAAAATGGCACTGCAGTTTGAGCTCATCGCAAAGGATGGAAAAGCGCGCGCGGCGCGTTTGAATTTGCCCGCACGCGAGTGTCGCACACCGATGTTCATGCCGGTTGGTACACAGGGTGCGTGTGCTTCGCCTTTCGCCGAAGCACAGTTTACATCGGGCTCAAAATGCACACCTTCGCAGGATCAGTCAAAGGATTGACATCCCAGCAGATGGAGGTAAGGCATATTCTTATTTGAGTCCAGTAGTAGTTCCTCTTTTGAGTTGTGCAACCATATGTAAAAACCTTGGGTACACAAATGGATCCTTCCTTGCCCTTACCTTATGGAGCTTCGCTGCCAGATTGTGCTCGGCAACACGTATCACTTGGAGAATCGTCCAGGCTCGGACTTATTGAAAGAGCTGGGAGGGTTGTCCTTTTTCACGAATTGGCGCAGTGGTACGTTGACTGACAGTGGCGGCTTCCAAATGGTGAGCCTTTTGGATTTGGCGGAGATATCGGTGAGACAACCTTGATGCGCATGAAATCTAGTTGCCATGAATGCAGTCGACGATACCATGTCATCGCTGATCTCTCGGAGTCAATTTAAACCTGCGTGCATTGTCTGGGACCCACTAAAAAGGAAAAAGGGGTTAAGTTTCAGTCCCCTATTCATGGTCAACAAATGATGCTCACTCCTGAGCGATCAATTCACATTCAGAATGACATTGGTGCCGATATAATCATGGCTCTCGACGATGTCGTTAGCTCCGTTCACAATGAAAAATCCAGATTCGAAAAAGCTACTCAGCGAACCCTCCGCTGGATTGACCGTTGCATCGCGGCTCATCGCCGACCATCTGAGCAAGCATTGTTTGGAATAATACAAGGAGGGCTTGATCACAGGCTGCGCAATGTCTGTGTCGAGGGTGCGATCGCTCGACTTCAGCTAGATGAAACTAACAAAGACTGACACATTGTAACTTTTGAATGCACCTTTGCTTCCGGTCTAAGAGAACGAAATGACCATCTTCCAGGATATGCAGTTGGGGGCCTTGCAGGTGGGGAAGAAAAACATGCGTTCTGTAAAGTTGTGTCACAGTGCACTGCGTTATTGCCTGAGGATAAGCCACGATATGTGATGGGCGTTGGATATCCTCTTGATCTTGTGGTGAGGTAAAGTTACTTACAACAACAGTAGTGGGGTGCAACAGCATGATATTCAAACCGTGTTCAAAAACTCATCAATATTTTGTGGTGTGGGCCTACTATTTGGTATGTTCTGCGCTTGGGGCTGACATGTATGATTGTGTATACCCGTCTCGCACTGCAAGATTTGGTACTGCTTTGATTCCGGAGGTAAGCCATGTATGTTTATTTTCAAATTCCTCCCAGACTGGCTGACACTCAACATTTGACCCAGGGAGTCCTTCGCCTGAAAACAGCGGCGATGTCATCCGACTATCGTCCAATCGACAGCGAATGCGATTGCATGGTATGCATGCGCTACAGTCGTGCTCACCTACATGCTAAAATTACAAAGGTGAATGTTCGCAAAAGATGTGTGCTTCATTTGTGACAAGCCAAAATGCACAGGAGCCTAATGCAGCAAGTCTGCTGACGTACCATAATATTTGCTATCAGATGAGACTATGCGAGCAAATGCACCAGGTAAACTATCGAACCAGCGAGCATATGAACTCTGTTTCGTTTACATCTGGTGAATTTGCCTCGTCTGTATTTTAAAAGTGTTTTTGCTGTTCTGACCATGAATGATGGCGATAATTACCAATGAATTTGAACAGTTTGTGGGTCGCTTCATTCGACGCCGTTTCCCCGTAGGACACATCCCACAATGGGTGCGTGATGCCCTTTTAATGGCCGGCATCAGTCTTTAAATAATCATTTTGAGCTCCAAATGAGTTGATGACAGTGTTTACCTCGGCGCCTTCGTAGTGCGCGTGGTGAAGTCAGGACATTTCGACTTGTTTTTCTGCAGCACAAGTATGTGTTACACAGTTAGCTGTTTGCGTGTACTCAATCGAGTTCCCCGAAGCGACTGTGAGTCTGCACAGTAGCTCGCTAGGCAGGCGTGAATCCCGTGTGAATGAGGGGTTCGCGACGCAAACGGCTGGACAGGGCTTTGACAATAAGAAAAGCTTGTTGACGGGTTGAGGTGGCGATCCATAGTCTCCCGTTGTGCCCGATTGTGATTTCAAATGATACTGATCTACCGAGTATCCCAAGAGCAGATTCCAAGGAGTAAGCGAGCATATTCCTTGCCAACTTAGAGCTGCATCTCGTGATGAAACCTTCATTTAGCACACCGAGTCCTCGACTACAGCTCTTTTCTTCAACACATGTCAGTGCTACTTCTCCAAGATGGTTAACTCGCTGGACGGAAGCATGGACAACGGCGCCTGTTTTCAGCTTTGCAGGACTGTGTTTCGTGCGACTAGAAATGGACAAATGGGGAAGCGTGGCCAGCGACGAGCCTCCCGTGTTGATCGAGTAACAGTCTGCGTGGACAGCAGTTATGCATCCTAAAGCACTATCCCCGACCGCCGGGCAGTATTGACGTGTCAGTCCTTCCACCGACGTACTAACTCCATCATGATATTCCAGAGTGCCCGAAATAGTAGAAATCAGGTCGCCATCAAGATATCGAAGACCTCCACCTATCTTCAAATCACACGAAAACAAGAGTTCAATCAAAACGGCGAAAAAGAGTTATAGATACGTAAGGGAAAGAAATCAACGAGAGCTATGTCCCTCACTATTTCTGATGCGGTGCACTCTCCTGGCAGTACCCTCATGCCTTCGCGTCAAAACAGTACCTCGTACCTTCGTAGCTTCGAATCTGAAGGCAATATTTGGGTTTCACATCGAAACATAAAGCTTATTATTAAAGCAAGATATATATTCAGTATTTATTTCGAAACTGAACATATATATTTATTCCATATCGTCATAAAAGCGTCCTTCTTTCGCTAAGAGTCTTGTTTAGCTAGCTAGCTTGACTTGAGACCGTCCAAATATTGACCGGACGGATATCCGTTCACAGACATATAGGGTCCATATTATAATATGCACTAGCTAGCTATTATATATTATATATTAAACATGGGGTTGTAATGCCTAACTAACTAGCTACCTTCGAAGGTATTATATATATATATATATATATATATATCAATAAGCAAGCATATATATATATATGATACCGTAAAAAGTATATATTCTTATTTATACACCTAAGGCACTAGCTATATCGTTGACTATATATTTGCAAGCGCTCAGCGTGCTCGCCGTCCTGAGCTGGGCGCCATACGGGAAAAAAAGCACGCGACCAAGAATATATTAAATCCGACCAAAATCGGTCCGACCGAAGGTCAACCATATTATTAGGGAGAATATATAGTCTAATGAGTAATAATACGATCGAACGAAACTTATTAATTATAAGTACGAATTCGAAGTAATAATAATATGCATGCATGTATATGACAACGGAAATGAAAGTACGCCTTTTAAATTTACAAGGATGTTTCAAGTAGTAACCGTAAATACGACGATATTTCTGTAGAATAGATACGGATTAAAACTGATTCTTTCGTATTTTTAAACATATGATAAGATCTTAAGAATTTTGGTCTCGTATGATAACGTATGATATTTTCTTAAGATCTTATGTTCTCCCCTAATAATAACATATTTTCAGCTGTATTTAATATTACGTAAAATTATTAAAACCTTAAATCTTATGTATTTTTTATATTTTTTTAATACGTACATACATGCATCATTCCTGATTATTATTAAAACTTATTTTATCTAATAAAAGATCTTAATATTAATATATATTAATGATATTTGTTTTGAAGTTTGGCGCGTGGCGCATGTCAGTATTTGCAACCGACCGGCGTTATAGATAGCGATAATGGTATAATATTATTATTATTAGTTTCGTCATATTATATATATAGCTTGCGGTCTTACACGTGAAGCTATCAGCAAAGTGACTAGTATAATATATATATGTATGGTAACCTTAAGCGCTTGTTTGTTTGCTTATTACTCGCTACGTATTTTTTTACAAGATGTGTTGCTTGTGAATGAGCAGCGTTCCATCGTATACTAAAGTAGTATAAATATTTTCTTAGTGTTCTTGAGTTCTGACGGCGTGCAGCTATCTCGAACTGCGACATAATCGCAGAGCTTCTGGTTTAAGTCTCGAAGGGCGGAGGTTTGATTCGCAACCAGCGATACACATAGGGCGTGAATGTCGAGTTTGCGCGCTATCCGTCTTGTCGACTTGCAGACAGTGCAGTTACACACCTCGTTGCGTGCGCATCGTGTAATAGCGAGAAAGACCTGTTCGTGGCCGCGGCTTGTATTCCGGGCAGCTTTTATTGAAGGAGAAAAGAAAGGCGATATACAACGGTTAGAAAATGCCGCGATGATAGCTCTAAGGTATTTCCCTTGTGTCAAAAATACATGCTTCTCCCTACCACAATCATAACAATCATAATGTTTAAGGGAGGTCGTTGTTCCTCAGCCCGAGATTCCTTCTGGGCCTGGGGTTTACGCAGTGTACAACGCCAGCAAGGAGTTGCAGTACATAGGGTTATCGAGGAAAGTTATTGCAAGCATCAAGTTGCATATGTTAGAGCTGCCACAGCTTTGTGACTCTGTGAAATGTGTTGCAATCCCCGCTTCATCCAAAGGCTCCCTACAAGTTGCTTGGAAACAATGGATGACTGAGCACATAACAGCAAATGCAGGGAAACTGCCGCCTGGAAATGCACAGGGAAACTCACTTTGGGCAGAGCGCAAACATTCACCGGCGAAAGAAAACTTCGTTTTGACAGATGGGTTGGCGGAGTGCGTAAAGGACGACGAGATAATTGAACTCTGTCGCAAACTGGTGAGCTCGTCCCGAATTGTTGTGTTCATGAAAGGATCAAGGTATGCGAGCAGGCAAAAAAACATGCAACATCCAATTTGAATTTATAATCACCTCTTCCAAGGCACCTTCACACCTCAATCATCCTTACTTTTAGGGAGAACCCGGATTGCAGTTTCTCGCATCGCGTCTGCTTGATGTTGGATGAGTTGTGCGTTGAGTATGAGTCCGTGGATACCATGGATGAGGTGCACAATCATAATTTGCGCAACGTTCTCAAGCGCTTTAGCGATTGGCCGACAATACCTCAGGTATACGTTAAGGGGACTTTCCTGGGCGGATATGACATAATCGAAGAGATGCACAAATCAGGAGAGCTCAAATCAATAATGATGAAGTAACGTTTGGCGCATATGCTTGACAAGAACCATGGTAGCTTGAGCTTCGTTCTCTCCACATTCCAAACCTACAGTGAATCTCTATCGCAGCAGACCATTCGTTGCATGTTGTCCTCTGATTTTCCTATCGAGCGCAAGCCACTGGCGTAATTTACTAATTGATTTCATATCTTGGTCGACAATTGCTGTCCGACACAGAAATACCATATGCTCATCTGTTGTCACCTTCTCGGCACGCCTCTGTAATCGAAAAAAAGGAATTTTGACGAGAACGATACTACCGTCGTGACCTAGCTTCGCAGATACATCTGAGGCCACTGTGTTTAGTCGATTAATGGACAAAATAATCGAACAATCTTTTACAGTCGTGGATATGACAAAATTGCGCAGTAAACGATGGGCACATTCACCTGTGTAAAAGTTGCTGGTACAACTCTGCGTACCTTTGAGAAAAGTTCTTGTGTTTTTCACTGACGGCACTGTCCGTTTGCTCGGTCTCACACGAGCTGCTAGTCTGATTGCACCCTCTATTCCTATCCTGTCCAAACGTTGCGCCGCACGTATTCTTGAGAACACACCAGCACATCTCAGAGCCATTATGGTGAGGTCGATGAAGGTGTTGACAATATTTTCACCTCTATGCAACATGTTTTCTTTCTCTCCAAAAAGTGCGTTTCCAAACGTTCTTGCAAGTTGCCAGATGCCAACATTTCCTAAGCTATTCGGCTTGGCGCCCTTCTCATGTATGCCTTCGTACATTCCTTCTCTTGAGGAGGCGGCAATGCTCTTTTCGGGATATTGCGAATCTTCAGTTGAGAGGTTTGTCAAACGACTTTTATGGTAGTTAGGCGTGACAACAAAAAAATTGTTTTGTGGTTCATGAATGAGTGCTATCATTGCACGTCTATGGAGCGCGTGGTTTACAGCTCCTTGTCCTGCCGTTCGCATCCATGAGCACGAACCTGTGCCATTTTTCTTTTTCCGTCCATGGAAGAGATCGAGGGGATCATAGTTGCTCGTTTGCAGTACTCTGCCGTCTGCAAGCTTCAGTGATTGATGCATCTGAAAACGCGCAACATCAACACGGTTCATCTGATCAACAAAGCCACATTTTGGCTTGATCTCAAGAGAGATAAATGGGGCACTTGCGAGAGACGAGCCTGTTGCAACGTCGCGATGATTCTGAGCGAGTACAGCACAGCGTGCTTTGAGATCCACATCAGACGCCTCCCGGCGAGTTGCAGGCCGCATGGAAGCAATATTTTCAGCCACCTGAGTGAGAAAAGATGCATTGACTCGAATTAGAATAGCCGTGTCGGTTTGGTTTCCACTCAGTAAAGGCTGCAGCAACGTGGAAGAAAATACTTGCACAATTTCGTCTTGATCTCTTTGCTCTAAGCTGAAAAACTTCGCCCACAAGTCTTTGTCAGTTAAATCATGATGATCAAAGTTATCGGATGTGATTACATTCTCCCGGGATCGATCCTTTGCGCACTTTCGAACGCGCAAAACTTTTCCGACGAGTGCTGGGTCAGATCCGCGATAACACATCACTACCCGCGAACCACCTTCGGCCATGTAGTACCAGTCAGAAGCTTTAAGGGGCTGTCGAGTGCCAGACATTTTTGCGACCCGTATCTGTGTCTACACGTCTCGGCGATGGCAGCATTAAAAACGCACGACCGTTCCCTCGGAAACGTTAGTCGCCTTGCTTGCGTACGGCCAGTTTACGTAAACTGTATGTGTGTGTTCCGAAGCATATATTTATCACCTTCATACATATATATATATATACACCGTAAAAACCATTTTGGGTAAAACAGGGATAAATCATGGATAAATCATGGCTAAACATGGATTTTCATTGATTTTCCGGTTTTACCCATTTCAAGTTGGCCTTTTGAGTCGATTATCCAAAAATTACCTCGATTACGACGAAAACACTTATAAAATTACGTTGTGGAAAGGGATTTCAGGAAATTTTATGTAATTTCTTCTGAATTTCACAGAGTCTCTCAAAAAGACATTAACCGCATCACACTATCCGAGATTTCGACCGTTCCCAAACGAAACGTGTGATCGATCCGTGCGCGTCTACAGTCACGGTTTTCTTTTCGTATTAGCCGTTAACCGCATCGCCTGCGCCGGACGCGCGTGCGCAGGACGCGCGCGCGCCGGACGCGCCCCGGTCTCGTCCCGCGCGCCGCGCCGCGTGGCTATGCCGACCACCTGGGAACGGACGCACCACGCAAACCCCGACGCACGCCAACGCCAACACCACACACTCACTCTCCGGTCTCTGGAGCCTTATTATTATTATTAGAATATATGTACGAGTCTTCAGATATCATACTTTTGAAGTGACATTTACGTGTTGACGGCGTCCGCCTCAGTCTCACCCACGCGACAGCGCGGGGTTTTACAAAACATTCTGAACGGAAAGCAAGGAAACGGGCGAGACGGTCTCGCGTTCATCTTGCGAAAAACATAGAAGCTGCAAGGTAAGTCATGTGAGATTTTAACCTCGACCTCTTGTTTGCAGAACTCGTTGGAACCCAGAGAAACCCCCTACGCAAAGTGTTCCTTTCCCAGTGTTGCTACAATGTATCGGGAGAAAATAATCCCGACCATGTATGCCATTTTTTTTGCATCTGTGCACAATAACAAATATGTCTCATCTGCCTCATGTGATCTTGATATCCCTGCCTGCTCCCTTCTGTTGCAGAGAAATACGACGCGACAGTAACTGTTGTGACAGTGGGGTAGAATAGAAGCCCAAAAAACTACTAAAAACTCGGGTTATTTGATGCAGATGGCATTTACAAGTGGATCGAGCTATAACGGTGACGGCGCGTTGTATGTTGAATCCTTACGAAGATTGTTGATGGGTCTAGATGAGAGGACAGGCGCTCATCAGTATTTTTCGTCTTCAATTCTTGCCGCGGAAACTGTGCGTGCACTTGATCTGGATCAAGATAATGTGGAGACGAACGACCTTCGAACTGATGTATTCATGTCTTCCCACACTTCATTCAAAAAGCACCCATCGCTCATGGCCGGAGATGGAAGGTATCCGCTGGCACACACCCCAAGTTGGATGATGCAAGATCTCGATGATTTTTGCATCAGGTCATCTGGCAGAACTCTGAATGCTTCTCGTATATGGCTTCGAACGCCCGGTGGAGTCAGAAGCTCGCATTTGTCTACGCTAGCATCGCCATCATCATTACTATCTAGACGATCCGACTTAAGTGAGGTGAAACATTCTCTGTGCTATGAGGATTGTCGCAACAGAGAAACAAAGGAACTTGAGAGTGCATTTTTGAACAATGATGTTGTCAGTCATTCATATATGGGGAGTTTTCCAATCTTAATGCCATTTATTTTTGTATGCCGAGGCAAGGACCTCTTCAGATGTACCGGATCCAACGAAAACCTAGTGAATGGTCGGCCCCTTCAAATTGCAACAGGGCAATCCCAGGGAATGATGGCGATCTTTGCCAAAGACAAATTATTCTGCGAACGAAAAGTAGATCATGATGTACAAGGATACTCAAAATGGGCACTACAGTGCGGTTTGAGGCTGCAAGTCACAATGAAGCAGCGGATGGAGTATATCTTTGGAAATATCGCTAGTCTACCCGGACAGCCTTGTCGAGTGAATACGGTGTTGGTGCCATCCTCATGCTGGCTTGAACTTTATTGGGAACTCCATACATTAAATTCTAGTTTGCCTTATGGTGACAAACTGAGCGTTGTCTTGCAAAGCACGAACCAGTCCTTCATTGTGTGTGGCAGTCGAGTCGGAATTTACAAATTGATAGAAACAAAGAGAATCTTAGACGGAGAGGGAGCCGCAACGTTGCACGATATCCCTTCAACTATTCCGCTTCATATCTCTACATTTGGAAACAGTATCTTCCACGCCACGGTTGATGATGAGAAACGATGGCACACTGCTTCACATCAAAACATTAGCGCGACGATGTCTACGCGTTCCCTACCTAGCGAAATTTATATCGGATTGACCTATACATTGCACCCGATGTGTAATACAATGTGCTGGCCTAACAGTATATCCTTGACTACCATGATTTTTGGCATCTTTCAAGAGAACCAATGTCGCACAGAAAAGAATGACTGCTTTTGGCCGATCAGATCCAGATATGGGCCATCAACGGTACATTTGCGGTTGGCATCTAATGGCAAAAATTGTTTGACGAGCCTTGTTAAACGCACGCCATCCCTTGCCACTGATAAACGCCTGTTTTTGTCACAGAATATTGCCTATACTTCATCATGTGCTAACAATAAAGGGTTCATTGCTCACTTGAGTCCTGATAATATCGGCGAGGTTCGGTTACAGAATGCTCTTATGCACGTATGTCATTTGCATCTGTCACTTTTTGTGCACGTTGGCACTTTTTACGGGCCAGATCATCCTTCTCGTCAAATAGGAAGTGATAAAACGCGACTTGCGCAGAAGATCCCTATTTTTCAACTAGTAGGACGCGGTAGTTCGTCAGCTTCGTCTGAATATATAAATTTCGATCATCCCGCCGTAGTTGCAGCTTGCTCGGAGGCAATAGATGCTGCGAAAGGTCACTTTTTCCGCATTTATCTCGCAGGAAATCACACAGTACTTTTTCTTGTGCATCACATTGTTTGTGACATTTCGTCCTTAATGATTCTTGCCGTGCAATTATTTGAAACACATGGTTCAAAAAGCATGCATGCGGTGCAAAAAGGGTTTGCCAGTCCTAATGCTTCGTACGAAAGTAATTCTGGTCAAGAAGTCGGTCTCTCCCATGTATTTACTAAAGCTGGTGAATCGTTTGCGATGATGTCACACAAGCTTGATTCATGGCACAACATTCTATTAAATGAAGATAGAACGTTTTCTTTATTTAGCTTGGATCATGACTATAAAAGTGAGATCGCAAAGCAGAGCACGACTACAGCGCATAAGAAAAGGCCATGCGGCAACATCAAAGTGAGCATTTCGAATGAATTCGCAATTGCGCTGAGAAAATGCTCAAACATGCGAGAGCGCAACGTTTTTGCAACCCTGGCATCTGCTTGGTCAGTGGTTTTAAGGAGACAGGGTGGATATGATACCAAGGACAACTTGACAGACACACTTACTTTTGGAAGCTCTATAATATATCGGGATGTGAAGAACCCAAGTAAAGCTCATTTAGTTGGATGCTTTTCTGCATTGCTGCCAACACGGTGCAAGTTCTCTTCTATTGGCAACGGACAATTTGACAACCTTGCAGATCACATACAGCTATTTTGCCGTGCCGTGTTTGATCACATGGACGTACCTCTTATGGGTATCATCGATCGATTCGATACAGGAAGTAAAATTGGGGGGAATCCTTTGTTTAAAACATGCTTCAGTTTTGCATCGTACGCGCAGATTCGGAAGGCAGCAGTAATTGACGGAGTGATCTTTGGCATGAAAACGAGTTTGATCAGGTTCTACGAGGCTTCGTTTGATTTGTGGCTCGGAATTGGCGAGATGGACGCCAACAATATGATGGGCAACCTCTTGTATGACGCTTCAATATTTAGCAGGCGTTCTGCTGCTGCTCTCTTAATGTCATTGAAGGCATGCCTGAAACAAGTAGTATGTAAACCGGATATTTCATTATCTGCTATGGATGAATGCATAATTAAAGCAGGTACCGACATGAATGCATTAAGTGCTGGGGCTGCTTCGACCTTTGATGCAAACTTTGCCGTCGAAAGCATGTGTGGCAGTAACAACAGATATCATGATCGCTCAAAATTATGGCAACCGTGGCAATTCCTTGAATCGGGTATAGTTACTGCAAGCAGTTTATCATCTGTTTCGGATATAGGGGAAAACATCACGATGTCTTTCGAAACCGTACATTTACAGGCAATTATATTGGCCTCAAAATTTAAGAGGGCAAATGTGTGCGGTCCGCAGTCGCGAATATCATTGTTCTCTTGTAATAGCTGGTGCGCTCTCATAGTGCACTTCGCGGCTTCACTTGTAGGCGGCATAGTGGGCAACCACAATGTTCACTTATCTGTCTCAGAATTCACATATCAGCTGAAACTTTTTGATCCTGAACTAGTAATTGTTGGAGCTGGTGACAGGCTCGAAGAAACATGCAATGCTGCCCTTGAGCGGAGCCTCATTGAACAAAACAATGGCTCCACCATATTCCTACGAGCCCCTTGGTCGATTGAAGCACTTTTTGCGATGTCAATCAACTTAGGCACCAATCCAGGTTGCACTTTGGATGCTGTGGTCGACCAAAAAAATCATCCTTATATGCTTTACTTCACTTCTGGAACCTCTGGCAAACCAAAAGGAGTTGTCCTCAACCAAACTGCTATCAGCAGCCATGCAGTCTGCACTATCTGTGAAATGAGACTAAATTCACATGACATTTGGCTTCATGTGGCACCCATTTTCCATCTTGTGGATGCTTTTTCTGTGTATGCAGTCACAGCTGTAGGAGGTCATCATATTTTGCAGGCAGTGTTTGAAGCTTCAACTACACTGCGTGTTATCGAGCGGGAGGGGATCACTGTGCTGAATTTAGCATCGACAATGGTCGCATTAATGTGCTCGCAAACTACTGCTGAAAATGTACACTTGGACTTGTCTTCACTCCGTATGCTAAGTTGCGGTGGTAGTCCTGTTGTAAACAACGTAGTTTTGCAAGCTATTGGGCTACTTTGCTCTGAGTTTTTTGTGTCCTATGGCATGACCGAATGCTGCGGGAAAATATGTGTGAGTGTTCTCGATTCTACGGCGCGCCAAAATCCAAATTATCAACCAAATGATCACATCAGTGCTATTTGCACATCAGGGAGACCATTTCGAATCCAAAAGGTACGAATCGTCGAGCCAAATGGCAAGCTTGTTGTACCTGGGAATGGTCGCGTTGGAGAGGTACAGTGCAAAGGAATAACTTTGTTTAGCAAATATGTAAAGGACTGCCGCACATCAGATATATTTGACTCTGAATGGTTTAGGACAGGTGACATTGCGATGGTTGACTCAAATGGATACATATTTATTGTTGACCGAAAGACTGATGTGGTCCTTGTTGGTGGCGAGAACGTATACACGGTTGAAGTTGAAAATACACTGCAGGCACATTCTGCAGTGCAACAAGCTGCAGTATATGGCATAGATGCTGATGTGCTGGGCCAGGTTATCCACGCAAGTGTTGTCTTAAAGCCAGCTTGCATTGGTGGTGTCCAAGGACAAGATCTTATAAATTACGTCAGAGGAAAACTGTCATCATATAAGGTGCCAAACAAGATTCATTTGTTGAAGTCGTTGCCCCATGGTGCCTCTGGGAAGGTGCTAAAATCTGAACTTAGAAAGCTCGCCCTACTCGAAAGATCTGGTGGACAGCATCACAGTGCCGACACCACCTTTGAATCACCTAAACTTGGAGGTACTAAACAGCTTTTCGCATCACAAAATTCAAAAAAATACCTTCGAAGATATTTGATTATTTTAGAATCGAACAAAGATCTTTTGAAACTGCCAAATATTGTGAAATTTTTGTCAAGAAAAAATGTTATCAAAAGTTTGGTAGTCTGGATTGCACCAACTGCCGATGCAAAGATAACAACAAGAAACTTTTGTTCCTCGTTTCTCGAGAGCAATGTTGATATCACATTAAAGTTAATTGACATGAGAGATATCGGTCAGATGGCAGCTTCCTGTTGTTCCTTTTGGCAACTTTCTACAAAAAGTACAAAAGCGATTGAGATGATCTTGAAAATATATCATGGGCACAGGGGCAAATGTGTGGCATCTGATTACTACTCGGATGGTATTTTGAATATCGCAAACTCGACCAGTCCAATAGATGGGCATCATACTCGTGTCGTGCTTAATTCGGTGAAGGCGAGGACTATCCAACCATCAATGGAGAATGGTTTCTGCTACTTCAGCTGCTTGGTGCTCTGTATTATAAGCAGCTTGGCAACGAAATTTTCTGAGGGCAAACATATGAATTCGTTCGGAGTTACTAGTGAAAAGAAGTGTGATTATTTCAAATTGAAACCAAACAAACCCATGTTTCTTGACATCGTCTCGGTACAAAAAAAAACATGCGAGGTGGTGAAAGCGATATTTGGGGAGACAGAGTTGCGAAAACTTCCTCTTGAAACTCGCTTGTGGGACTTGGGCCTGACTAGCACGCTTGCCTTGTCTCTTTCTTCTAGTCTAGAGAGCGAATTCAATCATAACTTTCCAGGAAGTGTCGCATTTAACCACGAGTCTGTTGACCAGCTTGCAAATTTCATTTACGAAGAAATGAATTTTGCAGCACCAGCTCTGGACCGCTTCAGCGTCTCGAGACAAGCTAAAGGTTGCTCATCAGATGAGCATGATTTTTTTGCATCTCCAAAGCACAGCCCTGATCCTACTCAACCAAGCAATTTGCCCGCTGCTTTGAAAACTTCAACACTTAGAGATGGAGTTTACAACAATGTCATTGTATTTGAGACAGTTACAATCATAATTTCGTCAGCAATTCACAGGTGTATTTCAGGAGCGGCTGATAGCGCAATTGATCAGCAATTTTCTATAAATGAATGCAAACACACGAGCAGAGCTGCTGTAAAAAGTAAATTTGAAGGTAGAATCGAGGACATCATAAACATTGACGAATCATTCTGGTCAATGGGATTAACATCGGTGACCGCAGTGCAAATGTCAAATCGATTGTCATCGGGCTTTCAGAAAGATATTCCTTCCACAGCTTTATTTGACAATCCTTCCATAACCAAATTATCGGCATACATCATTACGCAGATGGGCTATGAAGAAGAAGATGACGGAAACGGCAAAAGCAGACTTGATATGAGGTCACAACTGGAAAGCAATTATTTAAAGCGGAGACTTGGAATATCACTCAACCATATGGGTCGCCGAAGGAGAGTTGTCAGCGCAAGTCATTTGACATCAGGAATGGCTGAGTCATTTGAAGGCGGTTTCAATGCCCAGCTTTCCCACGCTGATTGTGTCATAAATATTCCGAAACACCGATGGAATCCTGAAAACTCCAGGGTTCAAAGGCAAGATCGTCAGTTTGGTAACATTCTAACAACAATTGACGACTTTGATTCTGAGTTTTTCAAACAACTAAGAGCAGAGGCCGAACTCGTGGACCCGCAACAGCGATTACTTCTGCATCGATGCACCGTTCCTTTAACAAGCGTTCGATTAAATGATATAAAATGCGGCGTTTTTGTCGCGATTTCACACATTGACTATGCCCTTAAACTTTATTCGTTACAAAGACCGCCCTCACCATATATGGCCACGGGAAGTGCCCACAGTGTAGCATGTGGCAGAATTAGCTTCACATTCGGACTGACAGGCCCATGTACCAGTATCGACACGGCATGTTCATCCGCCTTGGTAGCATGCCATTTCCTTCATGGATGCATACTTCACAGTGAATGTAAGCATGGAATTGCTGCTGCAGTGAATATGTGCTTATCACAAAAAAGATTTTTGATTTTCAACGCCGCTGGTATGCTATCAAAAGAAGGTCGATGCAAGACTTTAGATGCTACTGCGGATGGTTATGTGAGAACGGAATCTTGTTGCGTTTTGGCGCTGATCAATCGGACAGAATGCAAAAATAAGATTCCTTTCAAGTTGGCATTCTGTGATGCATTATTTGTATCCTCGTCAGTCCTCAATCAAGATGGACTTTCAAGTTCACTTACTGCTCCAAACGGGCCATCCCAGCAAGCTCTCATACATCGAGCGATTCAAATCGCGAAAGCGGTACCGAAAGAAATCATCGCATTACAGATGCACGGAACAGGCACGCCACTTGGCGATCCGATTGAAGTTGGGGCAATATGCGATGCTTTTATAATGATAGATTGCAGCATGCGTGGTTTTGCTTTACACGCTGTTAAGAGTATACTAGGCCATGCGGAAACATCTGCAGGCGCACTCGGTCTTTTGCAGGCATCGGTTTCACTCATTAATGCACGTTCATTTCCATTGACTCACCTTCGTACACTCAATCTGCATATATCCTCGACACTGCAAAGATTTTATATTTTTACCAAAGCCGATGGCATCGTTTGCCCCTCTCAAGATTCACAACTTGCAATTCTTTGTCCCCCGGGATGCAAAGTTATGGAATTTCCTTCTACAAGGTATCAAATGAGCGGAACGTCATCATTAGCATTCCAAGGTACAAATGCACATTTGATGCTCGCAACATCAAATCAACAAATAGTACCCCACAACTTGGTTGAGAAATTTGTCTCCTTATGGAAACAAAAGAAATTGCTGATTATACCACATTTACATCCACTTATTCAGTTCGGGATTCAACATGATGGCAATGTTTTCGAATTTGATTCATATATCGGTTTTAGCTCACCTAGCAATGCCTGGCTGATGGATCATCGCATTGGAAAGTATCCCATTGTTCCTTGCACTGCATCACTTGAAGCTGCTGATGCCACTGTAAACATTGGCCAAGGCGAGCGTTTCAGCAGTTGTTCGACGCATGGTTTGACCTCATCGACGCTACTTATCAATATTTCCCTGATGATGCCAATTGTGTTGAGCAAATCTTCTACAGAAATTAAGAGAATTTCGCTGCGCTTTGACAACAAGACAGGTTGGATAGAGATGCGAGACAAGAACCCTTCGATATTCTTTAAAGCTTGCACATCGGCAGGAATTATTGCATCTAAGCGTCCATCAAAATGTGTGCAGATGATTACTCGTATACAACGTCGAACTCTAGAAAAATTCGAGGCAAGCTCTAGAAAAGATGATGTCATTTTTTCTCAGCAAAGAACTACAAAAGTATCCAAACAAGATGGACAAGTGCAGGCTGACAAAACTTATGAATTGATCAAAATAGGGACCATTCAAAGGCATGTGGCATTTGGGAAAATTACAATTTGCAGTGACAGCAAGGCGAATGGAATGTGGACCCATCCAGCTGGAATGGACTGCAGCCTGCAGGTTGGCTTTTGCATTGCTCGTAAACGAATGGACAAGACTTTGATTCCCATCAGTGCTCAGGTTTACGTAGCACCAGAACAATATAATGGCCAACGTGGTATGATGCTATCTTCCGTTATTATTGACACATCTGGTAATTCGACACATATCCTAGAAGGGCCGAGCGCGCAAAGATCAGGGACCAACTCAACTATTCACACTTTGTCATTACGCCATGTCGTGTCGTTCAAGAAAGAAGAAGGATCGTTCATGCTTACACGACAGTTCGATTTGGATAGTCGCGAATCAGATTTTATCTACATGATGAGCTGGTTTGCCGTGCCTGCACGCAATTTGAGCTCAAGGAAGTCCATGGGACGCGCATTCAGCGCCCTTGCTGGAAATGACGATCAAATCACATCGTTAAGGAGAATCAACTCCAATGGTCTAGCTAGTATATCAATTTTACAATCCTTAAATTCTGAACTCTGCGAAGCAAATCTCAACACACTTGCAAGGTGTTACAAGTCATCCCCGGAAATATCCTCGACAGTATCGCAAGCATCAATCCGAATTGCGTGGTGCGTAGCCCACGTTGAGTTGCCGACGAATGCCAGGTTTAATTCTCTGAGATGGGCGCCGAATCACGGGCCGTCAAATCCAGATTCTTGCCAAAAATTCAATCATACTGAGAAATGTATTTGTTGCGCCGATATCGAAGGCGTGGATGAGCGATCATTGAGTGCACACGGCACCGCAAATGTCGCCGAGGTGCAGTTTAGCCCCCTGGTTAGCTTGGCCATGTCGAAGACTGCATTTAAGCCAACTCGTTTTCATGGAAAGAATTTCCTCATCAGAAACATCTTTACAAATCAACATCACGCGCTCAAAGTCGATAAATTGGCGCCATTAGTTCAGCCAAAACACCGCAGTGTTTTGCTAACCGGTGGCCTTGGTGGTCTTGGATATCTGCTCACGGCATACATGATTCACTCAGCTAGATGCCGGAATGTTCTAGTGCTAAGTACATCTGGCCGGGCAGGTAAATTCAATGAGGCTTCCATTTTTAGTCACTCATTATGTAACATTCTTAGGAGTAAAGTTGGGTTAATGGACGAAACAGGATGTGCGTCAGCAGCAGGGAAATACAATATGACATTGCAGCTCACTACTATAATGCATGCATCTGGCAAACTAAACGATGCAACAATTTTAAACCAGACTGTCGGGAAATTCTACTCCGTCTCCTCGCCAAAATTTACTGGTTTACAAAGGATGGTCGACGCATTTATAAATTCTCAAGCCTTGAGTAATATTCTACTATTTTCGTCAATAGCCTCGCTCATTGGCTCCAGTGGACAGATCAATTATGCTATGGCAAACGGCGTAATGGATGAACTTGCAGAATCGATGCAAAATGCTGGGAGCCCAATTTCAAGCATCGAATGGGGGGCATGGGGTGAGGAATTTGATGGAATGACATCAGATAATGGTAGCATTCTTTCTCGGATGCGTCGTAATGGCATGGGGGTTCTTAAACCACAAGAAGGAGTCTCGGCGCTCGACTTTTTCACTGCCTCCCACGCGACAAAGTGCTCAAGTGCAACTTGGATCATCTCTCCATTTGACAGAAAAATTATATGCAAACCTCTTTCTCTTGCATCAAATCTCTCAATATTTGATGAATTGTCACAGAGTATGCCATGCACACATGTACACCATAGGGATGCGTCTTTAAAGCGCATTGATGTAGAATACGAGGTGGCAAATGTAGTGACCGAGTATGTTGGATTCAAAGTAAATCCAAATGATATTCTAGCAAGTAAAGGCCTGGATTCACTTGGATTCATAGAGCTTTGCAACTCTCTTGCTCTGACATTTGAAGTGAACTTACCGAGTACACTGCTGTTTGATCATCCTACGATAGAATGTATTGCTAATCATATACAGAGTCTGCTTGAATTGAAAAATGCATCATCGGTGCAGGCTAATAATGTCTCACTTGAAACACGAGACCAAAAAGATGAAAGCAAGTGTATTTGTCATCAACTCCAGGAACTTATCAAAAGTTTTGCCCAAGAAATTCTTGGCCTGCCAATTGATATTTCAAGGTCACTTCTAAGCAACGGGCTAACATCGTCCTCCGTATTAGCATTAAGTCGAAAATTTTCGTTTCAAAGTGGCATTGAACTTCCAAACGTTGCATTGTTCAAACATTCAACGATTTACGACCTTTCTCGATATATATGTTCCTCAGAAACCTCTCATCATAATTGTGTTGCCTTGAAATTCCAAACCGACAACCCCCTTGTGGTTCAAGATAATCGGCTATTTGTCGCGAGCAAATCGAAACAGTGCATATCAGTACACGAGCAGCTCGACAACGTCGGCTGTTCACCATTTTCACGCTGGCAGGTAGACGACCATGGAATGTTTTCATGTGTTCCAAATTTCGGTGTTCACATGCTCATGTTCGATACATTCGACGCTTTTGTATTTAATATGACTATTTCAGAGCTTTTCAAGATGGATACTCAACATGGATGTTTATTAACAACTTCATACAATGCACTCGCTGCTTTCGAATCACAGCATAAACTTGGACTTCACGATGGATATGAAGTTGGGGTCTTTGTAGGTATGTCAAGCACAGATCACCAAATTCTCATAGGGAAATCCGATCTGACATCATCATCATCATCATCATCTTTTGATGCCACTGGTGGCGCTCATAGTGTAGCTGCCGGTCGAATCGCGTTTACCCATGGATTCGCCGGCGCGGCGGTTGCGATTGACACCGCTTGCTCATCTTCGCTAGTAGCTTTGAATACAGCTTCAGCGATGTGCGTACGCTTACAGCTTCCACGAAAGGGTCTTGCATGTGTTGCAAGTGTAAACTTGCTTCAGGCTTTACATACATCTATCATCTTTGAAAGAGCCGGGATGCTTGCTGCCGATGGGCGGTGTAAGACTTTGGACTCGACGGCAGACGGATACACCCGGGCTGAGTCGTGTATTGCAATATACCTTACGAATGTCATGGAACCATTCATTACAGAGGGCATGGTATCGATAAGAATCCTCAGTTCTGAAATTAATCAGGACGGTCAATCAAGTTCCTTGACTGCACCAAACGGTGTAGCACAGCAGAAGGTGATCCGCAACGCCATTAACCTCGCAGGATTGGATGAAAGCGTAGACGGCATTCTGCTGCATGGTACTGGGACAGCTCTTGGTGATCCTATCGAGCTCGGGGCAATCATTATGGTCCTCAAGCAAGCACAAGGATGCACAAATGGCTTCCCTAATATATTTCTCGTAGCATTGAAGTCATCAGTAGGTCACAGCGAATCGGCATCCGGGATGAGTTCCCTCATCCATTCACTATCAGTGATGATTTCTTCATGCGTGTGTCCTATGCTTCACTTGAGATCCTTGAATGAACACATAAATTCTCTTTACGGCATGTATCTCACATCTGGGCACACTAACTCATTTGCGCCGAGGACATTTCGCGCTGCGGCTTCTCTCTTTGCAGCTTTCAAAGGCATTGCAACTGATCGTAGTAAGGTTCTATCAATGAGTGCATTTGCATTTCAAGGTACAAACGCACACGCTGTAGTAAGTACCTTTAAAGGTACTCTGAAAGAAAATCCAAGCCAACAATCAAAAAAATTATCAACTTTTGGGTTAAAGTTAAACACCCTGAATACCTGGAAATTGGTATCATGCCGGAATGAGTCGCCTCATCCGCTACTTTCGACACCGCGATTAACATTAAATGCATCGCATTCTGTTGAGCTGTATTCCCGAATCGGATACCCATATTGGCATGCTCTTTTCCTTGATCATGCTGTCTGTAATCGAATTATATTTCCTGCGGCAGGGTTTCTTGAACTTTTGACCGCATCGACAAAATTCGCATTGAATAGTACTTTCTTAGGAATTAAATGCGCTTCCATTCCGATTCCCCTTATCTTAAGAATGAGTAAAAGAGATTCATCAGCATCTAGCTGCATAGTATTCAGCAAAATTATGCTGGGCATCGGAAAAATTGAAATACAGACCGAGCAATCAACTCATGTTCATGCAGTCTGCACCCAAATGGTGAGAGCTAATTCAAACGTTTTTGTCGGACACGAGACTAATTTTGCCGAACAAACACGTTCTATATTCGAAGGAACAAACGATTATGCGGTGGAAAAGGTCACATGCCAAGCTCGAGTTCAACTTGTTGGCATGAGCTGTCGTGAAAGCAGCGAGGGTTCTTCATTTTGGATGAATCCTGCATTTCTCGATGCAGGATTACAGCTGACATCAACATGTTCTCGCGCGGGCTGCAATAATCGCGACTCAAGACTAAGAGTTCCAGCTTCTGTATCATGCTATGCTTCACCAGCTACAACGATGGGCATATTAAAACAAAGTTTTTTTGCGAACTCATTTATCCGAGAAAACTCCTCGATTCTTGAAAGTACTGTTTGCATAACATCTTTTGATGCGATAAGATCAAGTTATCTTAGACGTGTGAGCCACAAGCTAATCGCTTATAAGAAATCAGCTTTCCAAGTTTCAAGTAGTTCATCTGCCGACAGCGAATCTGGCAGTAAATTTCCTGTGTATGAAGTTACAGAAATGGCAACATGTGTTGAGGATAAATTTGTTCCAGCACAAACACGAAGACAAATATATGAAAACGCAAATAGCCACGAACGAAGGGTCGGAAATATTGCTAGAGACGCATGCAGCTGCCTTGAGAGCATCCAAAATTATCGTGGAGATAAATATGAGACAGGAGCAATGACTCGCAAAGATTTCATGGGACATTCCGTAATTCAGGGGGTTATGCAGTGTGCAGAAAGAGAAAACAAATCACAATTTAACACAGCGTACTCCTTGTGGGTACATGGAATTGATTACCGAGTGAAATTGCGGGAATGTAGACGTACGTATAAAAAGGAACAGCCTTGTTCAGTGTCAATCAGCTGCAAAGGCCGAGCCGGAGCAGAATTGAACAGTTTTTTCCTCGGAATCCTTACAGCTCGTATCTTCGGTGGTATCGATACTATTTATCATCGAAGGCACTATGTAAATGGAGAAGGCCGTTCAAAAGTTCACAGGGCCATTATTTCCGGTGGACTCGGTATGGTGGGGCAATATGCCGCGCAGTATCTAGCTGCGTATGCCAATACGGTTGAGATGACGATCTCTGGATTATCAGGCCGTGTTCACATAATCAAGAATAATATTCTAAATGAATATGGAAACTGCTTAACTAAATGCAGTAGATGTGACGTGTCAAGTTCAGAAGACATGCGAAGTCTCGTTATGACTCATCATAGAAATTCTGGGATGCTTCATGCAAGCGGTGTGATCCACGATTCTTTGATCGCAAAGCAATCATACGGCTATATGACTCGCGCAATGGCTCCGAAATCTATTGGAATGGACAGATGGACGCTCAATTCATTCGCAGCACCGATATGCGCTGTTCTGCTGTGCTCATCTGTTGCATCGTTTTTTGGATCGAGTGGACAAGCGAACTACTGCACTGCAAACAAAGCCTTGGATGCATGGGCACGGGTATCAAAACGTGCGGGTCTTTGCACCACGAGTATCCAGTGGGGAGCGTGGAATAGTACTGAAGGAATGTCATCTGCAAATTCATCAGTGTTGAACCGTGTGGAGAGACTAGGTTTCGGAATTCTGAATCCGGATGTCGCATTCAAGTCTCTTGAGAATTTCCTGACCGCCTCCCATCGTGACCCATCAGATGCAATCGTCATCAGCCCCCTGAATACCGCGGCGATTAAGACCTGGATGTTTGAAGATGTGTTTGATGACGAGTCAATAGCACCAGAACAAGATATATCGAAAATAAATACTACCTTCGGTACCTTCGAAGGTACCTTCGAAGGTATTTCATTATCCGGCTCGAGAGTCTCAAAAGAGAGCCTCAGCGGTAGGATAGAAGAGAAATCTGACTTCTCCAGGTTGACAATGGTTGAATTTCAAAATCAACTTTGTGATGTGGTCGAAGCCTCCATAGGCCATCGCGTAGACAGTCAAACATCTCTTATCGAAGCTGGAGTTGACTCACTTGGCGCTGTCGAGCTTCGGGATACCATTTCAAGTTTTTGCCAAAACCAATATCGCTTCTGTATCAGCTCGCTGCCAGCAGCTTTCGTATATGATTTCCCGACCATAGCATCTATGTCGAAGTTTCTAATGAAGAAAGAGTTGGCCAGCCTTGAAAATGAACAGAACATCGGGAGCTCAGTGCAAGGGGATACAGATTCGACTTTAACAACTCGACAGGACATGTCGAATGCCATTGGTGTCAATACAAGCAGTGATTTCGCCTGCAGCTGTTCCATCGCGTACGTGCCTGGCAATTATGAAAATATGAACGAAGTATCTGATGCGATTGCATGCCTTCCAACAAGCCGCTTCTGCTCAAACTTTGAAAACAAGCAAAGAATCAGATTTGGTGGAATTTTACGGACAATCTTTGAATTTGATGCGAATTTGTACCGGATCAATGATTCCGAGGCATTCTACATCGACCCTCAACATCGTAAACTGCTTGAACTAGCTTTTAAAGTGTTTCATGAAAATAACCTACCAAAGAACTCATACGCAGCTGTGCCAGCACCTGTACTTTTTGAATCAGAAACGTCAGTTGCAATTGGTATCTCTGGAGCTGAGTATTTGCAACAGGTAAGAAATTATATGCGCCCTGCGGCATATACAGCTCTAGGGACGTTCATGAGTGTTGCTTGTGGCCGCATATCTTACTCGTTTGGGTTAGCCGGGCCGAGCTTTTGTGTTGACACTGCGTGCTCTTCAGCAATTATTGCACTGCATCTTATCGTCGGTGAGAAAAGTAAGGTTAACCGCACTTCTATGTCACATTCGCAAGCAATGGTTGCTGGGTCGAACATAACCTTGCATACGAGCACGACAGATCTTTTTTCTGCGGCAAGAATGCTTGCGCTAGATGGCAGATGCAAGACGCTTGATGTAGCTGCAGATGGGTACGTTCGCTCTGAAGCATGTTTGGCATCCTTTGTAAAACAAATAGATCAGATAAAAGGAAATGCCGAGCCAATAATTGTTGGTACATCTATCAACCAAGATGGCCGATCCGCAACATTAGCGGCGCCAAATGGTCAGGCACAGCAGAGGCTCTTGAAAAAAGCGAGCTGCGTAGCAAAAATAAGCAGAAATGAGATGATCGTTGTCCAGCTCCACGGTACTGGAACTTCACTTGGAGATCCGATTGAACTCAATGCTGTCATTGCTGTATATCATGCAACAGAAGATCGATCTCTCCCTATGCTGGCATCCACACCGAAATCTGCTGCTGGACATACCGAGTCTGCATCAGGAGCTCTCGGTGCAGCTTTTGCATTCAACCTGCTGCGGACACTCATCGGAAGGCCCAGTTTGCACTTGCGCACGATAAACCCATTTCTCACTAATGCAATGGGGTCAGAAAATTTTGGGTCTTTGAGGCAGGCGACCTATGTCATTAAGCCATGGTCAAAAGCCAAAGTGCGCATATCAGAGCGCATCTCTCCACTGGCATCAACAAGTGCATTCGCCTTTCAGGGCACCAATGGACATGTCATCATTGCACATTATGATAATCGGGGCGAGGGCACGAGTTTACCTTTTTGGCACATGTCCTCATATTGGATACAACCATGCCTCGATGTCGTTACGACTACAGCAATATATGAGAAAGCAAGATGGATTCTTAGGATAAGCTATCAAAGTCTCGATAATGTTGAGTATACATACTTCTGGGACCACCGTGTGGCTGGATTTCCAATTATTCCTGCAGCAGGATATATCGAGCTGCTCGGATCCATCAGACAGGTGTGTGGGTCTTCTGCATTTCCGCGGTGCATAGCTGTCCAGGATATAGTGATGTCGATGCCGCTGATTCTTGGCACTGATGGATCAGAGCGTATCGATATACTGTGTGACGAGTTTTCAGATATTTTCAACATTTGCACTGTGTCGAGAGGTGCAATCCACATACACACAAGCGCAAAAAACTGTGACCACACAGTGACATCTAAATCATATTGCGAAATGATGCAAACAATATTATGCACGCTGATACAGTTCAAAGATCACGAAAAAATCGCTCATGATGTTTGCGGTAATTGCCTTGGGATTATAAAGCACGATAGACAGTCAGATCGAAGTAGATTTGTTAATGATCAGATGGTTCTATACCCAGCAGTAGCTGATGCGGGCTTGCACCTTTCAGCGGCGATGCAAACATCAGAATCTTCGACAACGTTGAGAGTACCTGCAAGTGTAGGGATTTGTTTGATAACAAATCAGCATCTTGATTCACGTGAGTTGACAAATGTTGTCGGGATGCGTGGTAAAGTTTCTATGGGAAAAGACACGACTGATCAGAAGATGACCGGCTCAACGGGCCATTCGTCAACTGTAATAAGAGGTTTCGAAATGCGACGAGCTCCAATTGGTCGGCTCTCAGATATGGATGACCCTGAAAGCTCAAAGCATAGAGCTCATGAAACGCTCATTTATTCTTTTGGTTCCATGCATTTTTACATTGAATGGCAGGTTTCTTGTAGAATTGTTTCGCAACAACTGCCCGAGTTACAGGTACCTCATTTTAGTTATAGAGCGACTCAATGTTGCAGTCTTTCCAGAATAGTGGGGACATCTCTATCATTACTTCAAGGGAATTTGCAATTATTGAGGCGAGCAGTTGTAGAGAATCAAGGAAGAGGAAAAGCTGCTTTAGAAGGACTATATTCAAGTGTACTCAGTGAGGGACACCTCACGAGGCACGTGTCTCATTTTTCCAGTGTCAAGCGACAAACATACCCTCGAGTGCCATTTCTAAGAGATTATAATGTTCCTCTGCCCCAAAAAAATGAAGCTGTTCAAACAGCTCGACGAGTAACGGTAATAACAGGTGGTCTAGGCGGGGTTGGCATTATAGCCGGTAAAAACCAATTGCATTCTGGGAGCACTCTTAACACGCTTTTATGCCGTTCAGGGCGAACTGACAAAGCCGCATTTGCCTCAATGTGCAGACCAACAGTGTATGGTCTTGTTAAAATCGCATGCTGCGACACAACAACAAGTGAATACATAAAATGCGCTCACTGCCCGAGGCAATTGCTGCAATTTCTTTCAGGCGTTCAATGCTGTGAAATAGATATATTGCACGCCAGTGGTAAATTACACGACGCAGCCTATAATAATCAAACCGCGGTGACGCTGGCGAAAGTATTTGCACCAAAAGTTGCATATGTTGATGTGGTACAGAGCTTAATTTCATTGCTACCAAATTCGCATACCGTGTTTTTTTCATCAATATCAGTCATCCTGGCCTCGCCTGGGCAAAGTAACTATACAGCAACGAACTCTCATCTAGATGCATTCGCATCACATGCAAGGGCCCGAGGATGCTGCGTGACTAGTTTGCAGTGGAGTGCCTGGGAGGCATCGTATGGGATGGCAGATGGTCAATCGAGTCTTGAAAAGAAACTTGAAAGGCTGAACATTGGCACCATCACAGAAGAGAAAGGCGTGAAGAGCTTGAGTGGAATGCTTCGTTTACAGCCTGCACCACCTATTTTGTCAGTCGTTCCGGTCACTGATACTCAAAAGATCGCATCCTTCGGTCTATGTCCTGCCTTACATAGTTATGAGCTTGACGATTTCGCAGTGGGTGTACTCGACAATAAAAAACATGTTGCAGATGAACACATTTTACAAGGGCACTCAGAAAGGAAACGAGATCATCATTTGATCTCAATGGGAAATGTAGTTGACTTTATTCAACGTTCTGCTCAGCAGTATACCCAGCAACGAACGGCCAAGATACCCAATGACGAACCACTCATGGAGATTGGGCTCGACTCTCTCGGAATTGTTGAGCTGACTCAAATAGTCGGGAATGAATATAAGCTTGACCTACCGTCCACTGTTGTATTCGAATACCCTACAATCGATGCACTTGCCAAATTTGTTGCGGACAAGGTATTGTCAGAGTCTGAATCAGTAAAACTTTTGAAGACTGGACCAATGAATACATTTATTGATAAACTCAACTGTAGGAAACATCCAAGTGCAAGCTCTAAATTTCCCGTAAAGGAGACAGATGTTGTCGCAGTTTCATGTGAGCTTCCCTTTGAAACACTCAACACGAAGGAATTCATGACAGGTTGTTTGCATGGAACTGATTTCCAGGAAGCCGTTCCAGTAAGTCGCTTTGATCCGGATATGTGTGGATCAGGAACACGACATGCTACTTTTATAAAGAACATAGCACTTTTTGATTGCAGCATCTTCCGCATTTCAGCCTTGGAAGCACTGTCAATGGATCCACAGCAGCGAAAAGTGTTAGAACTGTGTTTTCGTAATTACTTCGCAATATCTCCATACACGCAGGGTTCCATTGAGACCGCCATTGACATTTCTGCAGGCGTATTTCTCGGGACAATGTGGACAGAATATGAAGATTTCCTGAATATGTTTAGTGCATTCAATGACGGTTACTCTGCAACTGGAAACGGGCTTAGTTTTCTTGTAGGGCGTCCCTCATTTACCTTTGGTCTTACTGGCCAAAATGTAGTCCTAGACACGGCATGTTCTTCCAGTCTTGTAGCAGTGCATCTCGCAGTGGGATCATTCCACAAGCTTGAGTCGGCATCTGCTCATGCAGGTGGAACCCAGTGCATGCTAATGTCTAAAACATTCGGCATTCTTAATTCAATCCACGCTCTGTCACATGATGGAAGATGCAAGACACTAGATGCCAGTGCAGATGGTTACGGACGCGGAGAATGCTTCGCGATATTGTACTTACAAGCGCCTCTTGGGACTCTTCAACATCGCAGAAATAATACATTGTGTTTGCAACTTCATGGGTCCGGGGTAAATCAAGACGGCCGTTCCGCTTCATTTACAGCTCCATTTGGTCCATCTCAAGAGCTTTTGATACGAAGAGTCAATAGCCAGCATTCTGTGCACCCAAACAACATCAAGTTCATTTCATCGCACGGTACGGGCACTTCACTTGGAGATCCTATTGAGCTAGCTGCGATTGCCAAAGCTTATGAAGGTTGCATTCGCATAGTTATCGGTGCAAGTAAAACATTTATTGGGCACACAGAGGGCAGTGCGGGTCTGTCGGGTTTACTTTATGCCGCCGCGACTTGCGAAAGTCATTCTATCCCGTCTGTTCGTTGCTGTCGAACGATAAACCCACATGTTGCTGTTGCCATTACCTCGTTGAATAAATATTCTGGAAAAAGTATTACAACTTCGAAGGAACAATTTTCAATCCCTAGGCTGGCTTGGTCCCCTCTGATGAACCATGGCACTCAGGTAGCTTCGCTTTCCTCAACCAGTTCATTCGGTATGAGCGGAGTCAACTCACATGCAGTCATAGCTCACTCTGCTTCTCCCTTGGCTAGCCCAAGCGTGAAATCAACTCATGTATCCAACATGAAATATGCGTGGTGTGCCCCGGCCTTGAATTATTTTTGTAGAACCGCAAATGTCAAACAGGATGGAGAAACATCGGAATTGTATTATCACAGTGTATTCAATAAGTCAGATGTTGCGTTCCTGTATGACCATAGCGTTAATGGAAATTGTATTTTGCCCGGTGCTGCATCGCTCGAAGCTGTGCACGCATGCTCAAGAGCAGATATATTCACGGATTTCGGACTTATCTATGTCATCAACACAGCATTTCTGAGGCCAATTCTGATTACAAAAGAACTGGTTCTTGTCACGAAGAGGTCTGTTATGCATGGAACAGTTCGAATGCACGCATCTGTAGGGCATCCTCCCGCAGTTGGTGTGCGAGCCAAATGTCGAATTTTGTCATCGATTCGACAAAAATATTCTTTTGGTCTTGCACGCATAAATATTTTTCACTCAATCAAGATGTGCATGAAGATTGCATACTCGAAAATTTCGTCGCACGGGTCTAGTGAGGGATTACAAGTTAATCCTGCCGCCGTTGATGCTTCCTTGCACGAGGTAGCCGCAATTGTAGCTGATGAAGACATTTGTGAAGCCTGTTTCCAAAAAAGAAAGGTTGGCCTAGATTTGCCAAAAATTCCTTCTTCTCTTGGAATATATCTTGTTGCTGATCTTGATGAAGCGCCTAGTGCTAATACCACAGCTGCTCGGTATCGAATGGTTGCTCTTGATAGCATTTCCAGACCTGATAATGACATATTCGATGCTTTCTGTTACCAAAAGGCAATAGCAAAGCTCCTGGAGTTAGAGACGAAGCCAATCCGGGCAATTCCAATTAAAAAAGACATCGTTGACACAAACATGACCAAACATTCTTCGCCAGAAGACGCATCGTATCATGTTTTTGAGTGTGATAATGGTGGGCGATCAACCTCTGACCCAATGTCATCTCGCTGGTCTACATCCTTTGATGATATTCAGGTCCGTCATAAAGACATCAACGAAAGGAGTGCAAGTTTGCGCAAAAGGGATTGTGGTAATGGATTTCTGTATAGCCTTTCATGGCAAGCTGACATGAAATTAGCCGAATCTGATGCAGTTTGTACTTTACCTTCTACTGCATGTTGCGAACGAGCGGCTTTTGAGCGCAATTGTACGTTGCAGAATTCAGTTACACGGCATATTGCAGGTGCCACAATGCTGATGCATGGAGTTGAAACTGCTAGCATCTCTGATGCAATAACATACATTTGGGGAGCTTCCGACTGCCATGCCTGCCCGCGATCGGTACTTTCGAGCTACACGTCGAGATCACCTATATATGGCGTGGTTAGCACTGCGGCGACAGAGTTGCGGACGGTCAATTTTAAAATTAGTGGATGCTCGTATCTTCTTGGGAAATCATCGTCAGGACTGATTGATGAATGTCGAACCGATGACAGTCAATCACGCACATTTCAATTTCGTAATTCTACCTCGTTCGCAGGCATGCACTTCACCTCTACGATGCATCCTTCAGGAACTTCAGTTGGGTCTGGGGCCATGCAGCTTAGGTCATCTCAGCGAGGATGTTTATCGAGCATCTTGCCAAAGCTTTGGTCAGCATTTGACGATCACATGAAGGCTGCTTCCAAACTGTCCATCATTACCCCGTCTTTAACAAACAAAATACCATTCTTAACCGTCAGGGTGCAAGCAATAGGGTTAAACTTCAGAGACGTTCTAAACATTTTAGATATGTATCCTGATATACCAGGCGCACCCGGAGGCGACTTCTCCGGGATTGTTTTAGGGGGATCTAATATCATGGGTGCATCGATGTATAGGCCTGGCGAGGAAATATTCGGAGTAGCACCTGGATGCCTCGGTTCTCGAGTATCTGCGTGTGCTCATGCAGTTGTGAGAAAACCTCCATCCTTAACATTTGCAGAGGCTGCCGTTTGTCCAACAATATTTTGTACTGTTTATCTAACAATGGAATGTGCATCGCCTATTAGACGTGCTTTGATTCATGCGGGTGCGGGCGGAGTTGGATTAGCAGCTTGTCAGGTCTTCGCATCTCGAGGAATCGAAGTGTTTGCAACAGCTGGCAGCCTTCGGAAACGTGCGATGCTTCGAAGTCTTGGCGTTAAAGCTGTCGCAAGCTCGAGGTCTACACGGTTTGTTGAAGATTTGTTGCTGATTTCAAGCTCCCCGGTAGATATAGTACTAAATTCTCTGACGTCAACTGGCTTGGTCGCTGCCTCATTCGCAGTAATGCATGAAAATGGTCAGTTTGCAGAGATTTCAAAAAGGGATATTTGGTCATATGAAGCTTCGATCTCAGAACAACTAAAGAATTGTAGATTCCGTTTGATTGCCTTTGACATTATGCCGATGAGACGTTTATACTCCATGCTTTTGCATTTGTCGCGTCAGCTGCAAAATGGCTGCATTATTCCAGTTATTTCAAAGCAAAGTGGACTTCAGGCTCTGCGTGAATGTATGCGAGAGATGAGCTCAGGGTTACACATAGGCAAGACAGTAATAGGTCTACCGCTTATGTATCTTATCCAGGGGCGTAAAGGAGTATTGACAATCACTGGAGGCCTTGGTGGCCTTGGAAACGTGATGGCATCGTGGGCGGTTCAAACAGGTTTATCATGGATATCACTATTGTCCAGGTCTGGTCGACGAAAGAAGCATCCTGGCATCCTTCCGATTTCATTAGCTTGTACGTCGTGCATTCGAGCCGATTTAGGATCCTCGGAGGATGCAATCGTAGCAATGTGTGCCTTCAGGCAATGCGACGCAGGCTCCATTGTGCATGCAGGTGGTGTTCTGGCAGACGCAATCCTTGGTCGGCAAAATGTTCAAATGATCTCAACTGTCACAGCCCCAAAAACACAAAGTCTGACTCGCATATACTCAGCTGCACAGGCTACTGCACTCAGATCAGTCTTAATGTTCTCGTCCCTGGCGTCTCTTGTAGGTTCTGGTGGCCAATCAAACTATGTTGCCGCAAACTGTTGGCTAGATGCCTGGGCCGTGGGGTCATCAACCTTGGGCGTAAGCACAGTTAGTATACAATGGGGAGCCTGGAGCGGCACGGATGGCATGGTCCTGGGACAATCAAATTTATCTTATCGAATGCAGCGTGCGGGAGTGGGCCTTGTGAAACCTGAACAAGGACTTGCAGCCCTCGAAGGCATATTATGTAGTATGGCACCGTCACATTCTGATCCTGGTAGAAAGCAATCTGTCTTCATTGCAAATCCCTATGTCTGGAATATAATTAATAATGCTAATAATAAGTCACAGACACATCATTCATTTAAAACAGCAGATGTCAGATCAATCAATAATGATACAGTTGCTTCTGCTGGCAATAACATCGTCTCAAGGTCTCGTGAAATTAGAGAGATCAAACAGAGCAGTGATTTTTTCAAATGCCATGTAAATGATGCTGTGTTGAGTATCATGGGAAAGACTATAAGTGAGAATGAACCGCTTCTCGATGCAGGTGTAGATTCCCTCAGCGCGGTAGAGCTCCGCAATACAATTTCCTCTACAACGGGCATTCAATTGCCTGCAACACTTATTTTCGACTTCCCAACCATTGAATGCATTATAAAAAATCTTTGTGATGAAAGTAAGAAGCAAAAGCACGTCAATAACAACTGTAATACCGAAGAAGAAAATGGCAGTTCAGCAGACGACTTCGAATGCGCAAACATAGCAACCAAAAATGAAAGAGCGTCGATAGCAGTCACCCAAAATGAGATGCAAAACGAGTACGAAACACGGTTGAATGACATCGACGCATTTGGATGTGCGAGCTCGTTAGACTCAGGACTTCAAACATTGCCAACAGATTTTCGACCGTTGGCGAGCCTTGAGACAGCTTCCAGTCGGCTGGCGCGTGGCGCTGAGTGGACCTCGGGAGCTCGCGATGTCATTGCGCGCGTGGTGATTGACCGATGGCTCGTTGATGATTCCACAAAGCAGCAGTCGCGGTTCGGAAGCTTTTTATGTCATATCGACGCTTTTGACCCTGATGCTTTCAATATTTCGACAGCCGAAAGCGCCCTGATCGATCCACAGCATCGCATGCTCTTGGAGGCAGTCTGGATAATCAAAGCTGCCGTACAGAACACCCCTTCGGAGTATGCTGGAGTCATTGTTGGCATTTCTGGAAATGAGTACAGCAGGATCATCGACCACATCAGCCCATACACAGCAACAGGCGGAGCTCTCAGCGTCGCATGCGGCAGACTTTCTTACGCGTTCGGGCTCCAGGGTGTGTGTTTATCGATTGATACGGCGTGTTCTTCGTCACTTGTTGGCACGCACGTTGCACTGAAGAGCATTGCTTCCGGAGAATCAAAATCAGTATCAGCATGCGGTGTAAACGTAACACTCAGTGCCCTCACAACAGCCTTGTTCACAAAGGCGGGCATGCTTGCGCACGATGGACGATGTAAGACTCTGGACGCGAGTGCAGACGGCTATGTACGCGGAGAAGCATGTGTCACCCTTGAGCTTCGCTTAGTTTGTACGAGTACGGAGTCTGATCAAGGCTCTATTTGTGCATCTGCAGTCAACCAAGACGGCCGGTCAAGCTCTCTTACTGCCCCGAATGGCCCATCGCAGCAGCGCGCACTTCGTGCCGCATTGCGAGTGGCCGGTCGACATGGTGGTACGATGGCCGGTCTCGAGCTGCACGGCACTGGCACACCGCTTGGAGACCCGATTGAAGTTGGCGCTGCACACGCAGTGTTGATTGAAAATGTTGAAGAAATCCGCTGTTCATCTCCGATCCTTTCAGGCATGAAACCTTTTACTGGGCACACGGAGCCCGCTGCAGGTGTTGTTGGCATTGTGAACGCGATCCATCAAATTGGCAAGCAGGCTGCTCGATTTATCATACACTTGCAAAGGCTCAATCCCCACCTCCTCACT
>JACLAB010007975.1_pt1 | contig 47909 bp, 51 predicted proteins | sample 8027921 | NCBI WGS metagenome assembly JACLAB01 (sample SAMN15725117, study PRJNA655200) | protist metagenome | isolation source: fluorescence activated cell sorting (FACS) single amplified genomes of... | place: USA: West Boothbay Harbor, Gulf of Maine | collected 2000-07-19 | reverse complement strand
AGCCAATGAAACCTTCTTAGGTAAAGACGGTGTGTTTAGAAAGTTCATACCTGCTTTACTACAAGATAACCCTTACTTAGCAGACACTGACTACTTAAAGATGTTAGAGTCTCTGCCTCCAGTACAAAGAAAACAATTACTGGAAGGTAACTGGGAAATTAATGAAGGTGCAGCGTTTGTAGAATTTGATACAGAAAAACATATTATTCCTCCTTTTGCTATACCTCCTAGTTGGTCAAGACTTAAAGGAGTTGACTATGGTTATTCTGCGGAGTCTGCTGTAATATGGGCAGCGGTTGACCCAGAAGATGATACACTTATAATATATAGAGAACTATATCAAAAAGGATTAACGGGTGAGGATTTAGCAGAACGCATAACAGCTTATGAAGAAGACGATGCTTATTCTATACCGGGAGTGTTAGACGGTGCAGCTTGGAATAGAACTGGATATACTGGTCCAACAATAGGAGAGATACTTGTTAGAGCTGGACATAAGCTAAGACCGGCTGATAAAAATAGATTAGCGGGTAAAATACAAATACATGAAAGATTAAAACCTAATAAGATAGATGGCAGACCTAAGATGCAAATCTTTAACTCTTGTCCTCATCTTATTAGAGAATTACAAACAATACCGGTTGATAAAGTAAGACCGGAAGATGTAGATACAAAAGCACCTGACCATGCCTATGATGCGTTGCGTTATTTGATTATGTCAAGACCAAGAGCAAATGTTCACCAAGACATGTTTGAATTTAAAAGAAACCTAGATACAGCACAACCTGTAGACGAAGTATTTGGATATTAAATTTATTTTGTCTTTAGGGGTTGACAAAACCTTTAAAGGACTGTATAATGTATATCTATTGGTTTTACTTAAATTTTGTATAGATGGCTGACAAAAAAATAAAATACGATATAAACGAAGCAGAGCAGCCATTTATGTCTGCTGATGATTTTAATGGTGAATCTGAAGAGGATATATCAGAAGAACGCAGTGAAGTATTTATTTCTAGACTGGCTGGTTTAGTACAAGAAAAATTTGAATCGGCTGAAAGAGGAAGACAAGATGATGAAGGTCGTTGGTTAAACTCTTATCATAACTACCGTGGTATTTATAATAAGAATATAAAGTTTAAAGAAAACGAAAAGTCTAAAGTCTTTATTAAAGTTACTAAGACTAAAACTCTTGCAGCTTATGGACAACTTGCCGATGTAGTTTTTTCTGGCGCAAAGTTTCCATTACAAATACAAGAGACTCCTTTACCAGACGGTATTGCGGAATACGCACACTTAAATCCTTTAAAAGAAACAATCGGCAGTCCTTTAGATATCTCACCAGAGTTGGAAGGTAATCTAGATTACTCAGGACAAGAAGGAATAACAAATGATAATGTAGGTAACTTCAATCCCTATGATGTCGGATTTGCTGGAGACGGTAACGAATTAAAGCCCGGCGCAATACAAACAGATTCAGATAAGTTTCTTGGTTCGTTAGAAGACGAATACAAAAACAAAGACGATGAAGTAGTTATAGAAAGAGGAGTAGCGCGTTCTCCTGAAATGCCACAGATACAACCGGCACAAATCGCAGCAAGAAGAATGGAGAAGTTAATCCATGACCAGATTGAAGAATCAAACGGCACAACGGAGTTGCGTAATGCGTTATTCGAAGCGGTACTTTTGGGAACAGGCATCGTCAAAGGTCCGTTTAATTATAATAAGACATTACACTCATGGGAAACTAAAGAAGACGGTACGAGAGCTTACAACCCGGAAGCAGTAAGAGTACCGCGTTTAGAGTTTGTTAGTGCTTGGGATTTCTATCCTGACCCTAATGCAACTTCAATGGATGATGCAGAGTGGGTTGTACATAGACATAAGTACAACAAGTCTCAACTAAGAGCATTAATGAATCGCCCTTTCTTTGACAAAGAAAAAATATTAGAATGTATAAGACAAGGATACAATTATAATAAGAGGTCATTTGAAAGTGAAATAAAACTAGATAACAATACTAGTTGGAATGAAACAGAAAGATACGAAGTACTAGAGTACTGGGGAGTAATGGATGCAGAGTTTGCTAGAGAAGCTGGACTTAATGTTGACCCTAGTATAGATGATTTAGAAGAAATACAAATCAATGCTTGGGTTTGTATGGGCAAGATTTTAAGACTTGTCTCTAATCCTTTTAAACCATCGCGTCTACCTTACCATGCATTCCCTTATGAAAAGAATCCTTATTCTTTCTGGGGTGTTGGAGTTCCAGAGAACATGGAAGACGCACAGCAGATTATGAATGGTCATGCAAGAATGGCTATAGACAATCTAGCACTAGCGGGGTCTTTAGTATTTGATATAGACGAAGCGGCTTTGGTTAGCGGTCAGTCTATGGAAATATACCCCGGCAAGATATTTAAAAGACAGGCGGGTATGCCCGGTCAGTCTATATATGGATTAAAGTTTCCTAACACAGCACCAGAGAATATGCAGATGTTTGATAGGTTTAGACAACTAGCAGACGAAGCAACAGGAATACCTTCCTACTCTCACGGTAACACAGGTGTTCAGGGAATGACACGAACAGCATCAGGTATGTCAATGCTAATGGGTGCAGCCTCTTTAAACATTAAGACGGTTGTAAAGAATTTAGATGACTTCCTGTTAAAACCATTAGGTAAAGCTTTTTATCAATGGAACATGCAATTTTATGAAGGAGAGTTAAATGTTACTGGAGACCTTGAAGTCAAAGCTACAGGCACTAGTTCACTTATGCAAAAAGAAGTTAGGTCTCAAAGACTCACAACCTTTTTACAGTCAGTACAAAATCCCGCTGTTGCGCCTTTTGTCAAAGTGTCGAAAATTATACAAGAACTTGCTTACAGTCTTGACTTTGACCCCGAAGAAATAATTAACTCGCCTGAAGAAGCGGCGATTTATGCGGAGATTATAGGACTACAGAATCAACAACCTGCGCCAGAAGCAGCTCCACCGGGAAATGTGACAGGAACAGGGGATGGTAACATAGGTACAGGAGCAACGCCACAACCGGGCGAAGAGCAGTTTAGCGGTTCTACTTCTGCAAATGTTCCACCGCAGATGCAGATGCCACAAGGCTAACGATGGATATTAACAAGTTAAAAAGTCTGGTGTCATCTCCTACTTGGCATTTATTTGAAGAGTATTTGGACAAAGAAAAACAAATGAATGTTAACAGAGTTATGAACTCTACCGAAGATAAAGAAATCTGTAAGGCTCAAGGAAGATACGCTTTAGCAGAACAAATATTAAATATAAAAACAACACTAATGAAAAAATAATATGGGTGTACCGTCTCAACTAGACAATCTAAGAAAAGCGTGTGCTGATGGCAATGTAGAAGCTTGTAGAATGTTAAGAGAACAAACACCTTTAGAATACAGGGGAATGAAAATGGCACAAGGCGGATTACTAGAAGACTCAGCAAGAAACTGGAGAATGGAATCAACTTATCCAGAAGTAGAAAAAGGTGAGGCTAGAAGATTAAGCAAAGGCGCAGTTCCCACAGCAGAGAGAGATGATAAATTTATGTACAGTCCATTAAAAACAGGTTATGCCGAAGGCGGCGAAGTAGATGCGTTTGATACAACAGGTTCTATGTTACAACCAGAAGTTCCATTAAACTTTGATGATGAATCCATGATGATGGAAGATGACATGATGATGGAAGATGACATGATGATGGAAGAAGAAAGCGGTTTAACAACAGAGCAAGAGCGTGTTTTAGCTGAAGCTATGTCTGACTATCCTGAACTAGAAGATATATTAGATACTCTAGGCAGTACAATGGGAACAGGAGAATTTACTGGAGCGGGCGAAGTAGAAGGACCGGGTACAGAAACAAGCGACTCAATACCAGCACAGTTATCTGATGGTGAGTTTGTTATAACAGCTAAAGCTGTAAAGCAATTAGGTGTAGACAAACTTAGAAAGATGATGGCTAAAGCCGAAGCAGACTATGATGAAGGCGAAGCTAAACAAGAGTATGCGCAAATGGGTGACGAAGGATTTGCAGCTGGTGGTTATTCTTTAATGAAGAAACCTAAGTATGGTTCATATGCTGAAGGCGGTAAAGTAAGAACAAAAACTTTAGGTCCGTCAAGTAAAACTTATTCAAGAAAAGAAATAAACAATTTAATTAGACAGCTTGGAATGGACGGTGAAAACATGAGTCAACATATAGTTCATTTAAGTGGTGACAGATTCAAAATAAAAAATTTACCGGGTTTTGGTCACGGCGGTGCTGTCGATGACCACATGTATAGAAACCAAGCTAAAGAAACTTTAGGACAAAAGGTTAAAGGCATGGGTCAAAAAGCTTTAGATATAATGGAAAAAGTTTTAGGTCCACCAGTAGATAAAGCAATTGATGCTTTTAATACACCTTCAAGTTCAATAGATACAGACACAGATTATGAAGGTATTGCAAGAATGAAAGCAGAAGAAGAGTTTACAAATAAAAACCGTGCAGAGCAATTAGCTCAAATGAGAGCAGATTCTATTTTAGATAAAAAAGGAAAAATGAATTAACTAACTAACTACAAAACACCGAAGAAGTATTATCGAGATACATTTCGACTTTGTAGTGACAACCCCAGAGCTACCTTAATTGCACTCTGGATTTTTAAAACCCCGAAAGCTACCCAGCATTGTGCTGGCACTTAATGGAGGTCAAGATGACAAAAGCAACAGAAAAGCAAGAAGAAGTACAAGCAACACCAAATCCTTATAACAAAAATAAGAAATGGGATAACAGCAATTCAAAAACCAATATTGGTTTTCAAAGCGCTGATGACTCATTAGCTTATGTAGCGGATAAGAAAGAAGCAGTTATTTCCAGTGGCGCGCCTATATTAGAAAAAGCAGAGGAAGCCAAAATAATTGAAGAAGCTCAAGCTACAGATAGCGATTCTTTAGAAGAGGAGAAGATTGAGAAATATAAAAAAGTCGACTTCAAAAAGCGTTATGATGATTTAAAGAAACATTATGATAGAAAATTAGGTGATTGGAAATCTAAAGAACAATCTCTCAAAGCAGAGATGCTCGCTGGACGAACCACCTATGTAGCTCCTAAAACCCCAGAAGAACTGGCAACTTTTAAAGAGGACTATCCTGATGTTTTCGATGTAGTAGAAACAGTAGCTCATATGAGAGCAGAGGAACAGCTTGCATCATTGCAAGAACAAGTTTCTCAGTTATCAGAAAAAGAGTCAGTAAGTAATAGACGAGCGGCTGAACAAGAGTTATTAAATGTTCACCCGGACTTTAAAGCAATCAGAGATTCAGAAGATTTTCATGATTGGGCTAGAGTACAACCTGAAGCAATCCAAGATTGGATTTATAAAAATACAGGTGATGCGTCTCTTGCTGGTAGAGCTATTGAATTATACAAACTCGATGCGGGTATTTCTAATAAACCTACTGAAGCTATGTCAAAAACAAAGAGTCCAGAAGTTGACTCTAGGGGAAGCGCTGCTGATGCAGTGTCGGTAAAAGCTAAAACACAAGACCCGACTCCTCAAGAGAAAACATGGACAACCTCAGAGATTGCTAATCTTTCTATAGACCAATATGAGAAGTTTCAACCTCAGATTGATGAAGCTTTTAAAGAAGGTCGAATAGTAAACGGTTAGCTTTATTAAGTAAACCAATAAAGGTTTTCACGCATTACTAAAATAATGTTTGTTAATCTTTTAAAAACAGGAGAAAGTTATGGGCTTCGAAGCAGGCACAACTAACTACAATCCGGCAACATCGGGGCAAACAAACTCGTTCTGGTTACCGGAAGTTTTTTCAAAGAAGGTACAAGTTGCCTTCCGTAAATCGGCAGTAGCTGAAGCTATCTGTAACACAGACTACATGGGCGAAATTGCTCAGTTCGGTGATACAGTGAACATCATCAAAGAGCCGACCATCACAGTAACTGACTATACTCGTGCGACAACTTCACTATCGTCTTCGGTTCTAACAGACCAAGAACTAGTGCTACAAGTTGACCAAGCGAAATATTTCCAGTTCAAGGTTGATGATTTAGAAAAGCGTTTCTCTCATGTAAACTGGCAACAGGTTGCATCTGATAACGCTGCATATCAATTGAAAGACGCATTTGACGTAAATGTTATTACTGCTGCTGTTGCAGGCATTGGTTCTAACGCATACGGAACAGTTGCTGCTCCAATTGATACTGGTCACGCAACAGGTGAAGTAGACCCACTAGACGTGTTAGCACGTTTGGCTCGTTTACTTGATGACGCAAATGTTCCAGAAGAGAACAGATGGGTTGTTGCAAAGCCAGAGTTTTATGAAGAACTAGCGAAGACAAGTTCTAAGCTATTATCAGTTGACTACAACCAAGGAAATGGTGGTCTACGCAACGGACTAGTTGCATCAGGCGAGCTTCGCGGCTTTAAGATGTACAAGTCTAGCAATGTACCAACACCTTCTGGTTCAGGTAATCCTACTCACCAGATTCTAGCTGGACATATGTCAGCTGTATCTTGTGCGCAGTCGCTATCTACAGTTGAGTCAATTCGTGATAACGATTCTTTCAAAGATATTGTTCGTGGGCTATTAGTTTGGGGTCGTAAAGTATTACGTCCTGAAGCACTAGCTTTAGCAATTATCAAGATTGACTAAGTAGTAAAACTTTAAGGGGTCTCTTCGGAGACTCCTTATCCTAATTATAGAAGAGGGAAGATGTCACACAAAACATATTTAGCTTTAACAAATGATATTTTAGGAGAACTAAATGAGGTTCAGCTTACTTCTTCAAACTTTTCTACGGCTACTGGTATACAAAAATTTGTAAAAGATTCTCTTAATAGAGCATACTTTGACATAGCTAATGAGAATCCAGAGTTTCCTTGGTTAGCTATTACACCGTCAGGTGATAATAACGAGGATTATGGAAATGCTTTTGTAGATACAGTCGTAGGACAAAGGTGGTATTTTTTAAGAAAACATTCAAGCGGTTCTCATGGAACTGCAAAAGATTTTGGTCGTGTAGATTGGGATAATTTTTACATGACTACTGAAGATGTGGGAACATGTTCTTCAGCAGGAGTTTGTTCTAACGCTTCTTATAGCACAGCAGCTACTTGTATTGCAGCTGGCGCTACATGGACAGATTATGATACACAGTCTGTTTGTACAGGAGCAAGTGCTACTTGGACAACAACACACACAGCTCCACATGATAGACACAATCTCAGATTTGTTTCAGTAGATGATTGGAGAAAACATCACAGAGAATCTGATGATGATGAAAAAGATACTGGCAAATACTCTACGCCACTAAGAGTTATTATGTCACCAGATGGTAGAAAGTTTGGATTATCTCCACTACCTGATAAGGTATACAGAATTTATTTCTTTGCTTGGGAACAGATAGATGAGTTAAGCGCATCTACAGATAAAGTATTATACCCTGAACAGTGGGTATCTGTTTTGTTGGCAAGAGCTAGATATTATGTTTGGCAGTTTAAAGAAAACACAGAGCTTTCTTCAATGGCTTTACAAGAATATAATAAAGGTATAAGACTTATGAGAGCTTATACGGGTAACCCGCAACCGTCTAGAATGATAGACGATAGAATAAGATTTGTATAAACTATGGCAGTAGAACAAGGAATTGCAATTTCGTTAGGAGGAGGTTTAGATAAAACTTCTTCTTCTTATGAATTGTTTAAAACTCCCGGAGTTGCTACAAGGTTAAAAAACTTTGAAGCTTCTATGTCTGGTGGATATAGAAGAATCAATGGATATAGAAAATTCTTAATAAGTCCAATTACTGGTTTTACTATTACAAATGGGGGTGCAGGATATTCAAACGGAACAACGGTAAATATAACAGATTCAGAAGGTTTTGGCACAGGAGCTACCGCTTCTGTAACTGTAACTAACGGAGTAATAACAGCACTTTCTATAACAAATGCTGGCTCTGGTTATCAAATACCACCAAATATTACATTTTCTAATACAGGAACTGTTACAACAAAAGCTGAAGTAGTTTCTACTTTAAATGCTCCAACAACTCCTAATGGAGGAACAGCCCCTATAAATGGTTTGTATTCTCATAATGAAGGTTTTTGGGCTTTTCAAAATGGAAATATTTATTGGACTGAAAATGGATATCAATGGACACAGGTAAATAAAGATTACGGTAGTCCAAGTGCGGGGTCAACTACAACGCAACAAGCAACTGAAGAAGCTAACCACACATGGACAGCTGATTGGGCAACAGCAGCACAGCTATCTTCTAAGGCAGCAGTTACTCTTAGCACTACAGCACGCTATCAATTTGCAGAATATATAGCAACCGGTGTTCCTCAAGCAAGAATAACTTGTGCAAACGGAACAGACCCTGTAGTTTATTTACAAACTAAATTAGTTAGCGGCGTTAGGTATTTTAAATTTCAAAGAGCTTTGTATAAAGCTTATGGTTTATCTACATCAAGTCCAGTATATGCAGACATTCCTAAACCGCAATATACAACAGTACACGAAGACCATATTCTTTTAGGTGGTTGGTCAACTAAACCAGAAACTTTATATTATAGTACAAGATACAACGATTTAGACTTTACTGCTGCATCTGCTGGTTCAATAAATATTGGCGATAAAATAACAGGAATAAAAACTTTCCGTGGACAACTTATTATCTTTGGTGTAAACAGTTTAAGTAGGTTAATTAATATCAACTCATCTTCTACTATAGCCATGGAAGATATAACAAGAAATATTGGTTGCTTAGATGGTTTTTCTATTGCTGAGATTGGTGGTGACCTAGTGTTCTTAGCACCTGATGGTATTAGAACAGTTGCTGCAACAGCGCGTATTGATGACATTGAGTTATCTTCTATATCATCTAAAATATTACCATTGATTAGTGATATAGTTTCTGATGGAAGTTTTGACTTATCTACAACTGTTATCAGAACACAAAATCAATACAGATTATTTTACTGTAAGTCTACAACAGGAACAGTATCTCAAAAAGGAATTATAGGAACATTTAAAATAAGTCCGCAAGGTGTTCCAGTTTGGGAATGGTCAGAAACACAAGGAATAGAAGTGTCTGCAATGGCTTCTGGCTTTGATACAAGCGACACAGAAATAACGCACCATGGAGATTATAGTGGCTTTGTTCATTTTCATAACAAAGGTTTTAACTTTAATGGCGCTAAAATAAATGCTGAGTTTAAAACTCCAGACATTGATTATGGAGATATAGGTATAAGAAAAACATTACATTTTACTAAACTCTCTATAAAACCAGAAGGTACTACAGATATAAACTTAGATGTTAGATATGACTTTGAAGATTCTGGAGTATCTCAACCAACACAGTTTCCTGTTGGTTCTATATTAGAACCTTCTCTTTTTGGAGCGGCTGTTTTTGCGCTATCAAAATTTGGAACTCCTGAAGTTCCTATGAAACGAATTAACTTGTTGGGTAGCGGATTCTCAAACAGTTTTAAATTTACAAGTAATGATGTACTTCCACCGTATTCAATACAGGGTATGTATGTTGACTTAATACCTTCAAGCAGGAGATAAAGAATGGCAAACCCTTACATTAGACAGTCCTCGTTTTCAGACGGCGATACAATTAACTCGGCATTATTTAACGATGAATATGACCAGTTAGTTTCTGCCTTTAGTACTTCTGGACACACACACGATGGTTCTGCTGGAGAAGGCGCACCAATTACTAAACTAGGACCTACTCAAGATGTTGTTGTAGGAAGTTCTGCAATAACACCTAAAACAAATAATACTGTAGATTTAGGCTCATCTTCATTAAAATTCAAAGATGCTTATTTTTCTGGTAATGTAAATGTAGACGGTGTAGTTACTCATAGCGGTAACATGACTATAGGTAATGCAGCAACAGACACGCTTACTATTAACGCTACTATTCAAGGCAGTTCATTAGTATTTGAAGGAGCTACTCCAGATGCTCATGAAACAACTCTTGCTATTCCAGATGCAACTTCTGACATTACAATTACTTTACCTAATGCTACAGATACATTAGTAGGTAAAGCAACTACAGATGTACTAACAAATAAAACACTAACTTCACCAGTTATTAATACAGGAGTTAGTGGTTCAGCTATACTAGATAGTGATACAATGTCAGGTGCTAGTGCTACAACACTGTCTTCATCAGAGTCTATTAAAGCTTATGTTGACACTCAAGTAGCTACAGTTCCAGTTGGAGATGTAACTTCAGTTGTTGCTGGTACAGGTTTAACTGGCGGAGGAACTACTGGAGATGTTACAGTTAATGTAATAGGCGGTACAGGTATTACAGCAAATGCTAATGATATTGCAATTGATTCAAGTGTAGTTACTTTAACAGGTACTCAAGCACTTAGTGCTAAAACACTAACAAGTCCGGTTATTAATACAGGGGTTTCAGGAACAGCAGTACTGGATGAAGACAATATGTCTTCTAATTCTGCTACGCAATTAGCAACTCAACAATCTATTAAAGCTTATGTAGATGGACAGATAAGTTCTAACGCTACAACAGTAGAAACAATTCAAGATGTTGCGGGTGGAATGGTGACAGGAAATACTGAAACAGGTATTACAGTCACTTATCAAGATGCAGACGGAACAATTGATTTTGTTGTTGCTTCTCAAACAGATGAAAATTTTACAACGGCAGACCATAGTAAGTTAGATAACATAGAAGCTAATGCTACAGCTGACCAAACAAATGCAGAAATTAGAGCAGCAGTAGAAGCTGCAACAGATTCTAATGTATTCACAGATGCTGACCATACTAAACTTAATGCTATAGAAGCAAATGCTGATGTAACAGATACAAACAATGTTGTTTCTGCACTTACTGCTGGTTCAGGAATTACAATTGCATCTAATGGTACAATTGCTGCGGGTGCTTTAGCTTTAACGTCAGTTAACACAGCGGCTAATGAAACTGCACAGTTAGCATTAACTACTGAAGAAGGTGACGTAGTTATTCGTTCTGATGAAAATAAAACATATATACACAACGGCGGTACTGCTGGAAGCATGGCAGACTTTACACTTATGGCAACACCTAGTGATGCAGTAACAAGCGTAGCAGGTAACACAGGTGTAGTTACTAATGCACATATTGCTACTGCTGTTGAGGCTGCTAGTAATTCAAATACATTTACAGATGCAGACCATAGCAAACTCAATGCTATAGCTGCAAGTGCTAATAACTATGTACATCCTAATCACAGTGGTGAAGTTACATCGACAGCAGACGGCGCTACAGTTATTGTAGATAACATAGTAGACGAAGCTAATCTTAAAGTTGATAATACTCCTACTAATGATTATGTATTAACTGCAAAATCTTCTGCTTCTGGTGGATTAACTTGGGCAGCAACAGCAGAATCATTACCGTCTCAATCAGGTAACTCCGGAGAGTTTTTAACAACTAATGGAAGCACCGCAAGTTGGGCAGCAATACAAACTGGAAACACAACAACAAACGGTTTATGGGAACACAGCAATACAATCAGTAGTAATTATAGTATTGCAAGTGGCAACAATGCATTGACAGCAGGACCAATTACAATTAATAGTGGAGTGTCTGTAACTTTACCAACAGGCTCAACTTGGATAATCGCATAGGAGATATATGTCAAAAGTAAAAATACAAGGACACGCATCAGGAACAGGGGTACTAACTGTAACTGCTCCTAATACGAGTACAGATAGAACGATAACACTACCTGATGCTACAGGCACACTACTAAATAGTGATGGTAGTGGTGCTAACTTAACTAGTTTACCTAATGGCTCACAGCTAGACCATTCAGGAAGTAAAAAAATTGAAGCAACTTCTACAGGTGTTGATGTAACTGGTATAGCTGTTACTGATGGCGTTACTTCGAGTGGTAATATTACATTTGATAATGGTAATTCAAGTGTATCAATAAAATCTGATGGAGCAAATGGTTCGTATATTCAATTTGGTTCTAACGAGTATCTTAGATTTTTATATGATAATGGTGCTAGTGAATCTATTAGATTAATTGATGGTGGTGGCATAACATTTAATGGTGACACAGCAGCAGCCAATGCTTTAGACGATTATGAGGAAGGTGAATTTGATGCAAGTTTTTCATCAAGTGGTGCTTCTTTTAGTTATACAGCTCGAAAAGGTTATTATACAAAAATAGGCAATAGAGTTTTTTATAACATTTATATGCAACTTGATGGTTCACAAACTTTTACATCAAACCAAGTAACAATAACTGGATTGCCATTTGCATCTAATGGTGGTAATCATTTTAATAGTAGTTCTATATGCGAAACTAGATATGTCGATTTTGATAGTGGGTTTACAGCTTTAGCTGGCAGAATTGGTGCAAATACGACAAGTATTTTATTGCTAGAAATTGGTGATGGACAAGCTGGAAATGTTTTGAGGTCTGACCAGCTAAGTAGCTCATCGGGGCAAATATTTATAAATGGAAGTTACGCTATATAACTTTTTAATTATTCTAAGTGGATTCTTAGAACGGACATTTAATAACAGGAGAATAGAGTGGCATTAACAAAAGAATTAGTAATAGACAAGATTGAAGTATTAGAATTAGGACAGCTTCAAGTACGCACAGCAACAAGAGTCAAGGAAGATGGAGCAGTATTGTCATCATCTTTTAGCAGACACGTTGTAGAACCTAGCACTAAAGCTAGTGGCTCTTGGGCAGACACAGACATTAGTGGTGAAGATGCTAGAGTACAAGCAGTAGCTAATGCGACTTGGACTAACTCAGTAAAGACAGCCTATCAAGAGATGATGGATGCAAACAGTTTATAGGAGTAACGAATGGCAATAACGATTAGTGGCAACGGAATAACCACAAACGAAATACTAAATGACACAATCCTTGCTGCCGATATTAATTCAGCAGTAGAGTTAGGTGGTCCAAGTCTAGGTACTTCGAGTGTGATTAGAACCAATGCCCAAACAATAAGCGAGAACATCACCATTGCTTCTACGAGTAACGGTATGAGTGCTGGACCTATAACAATCGCTGATGGGTACACAGTAACTGTCAACGGAAACTGGAGTGTGGTATGAGTACATTAACGGTAAAAGAATTAGCAGCACCTACTGGCTTTGATTTAAAAATAGCTGCTGGTGAAACGCTAGACCTCAAGAGTCAAGGCACAGTTACTTTACCTACTGGCTCTATATTACAAGTAAAAAGCACGTTTAAAAATGACACATTTACTTCTAGTTCTACATCTTTTGTTGACATTACTGGTTTGTCTGTTGCTATAACACCAAGTAGCACAGCAAGTAAAATATTAGTAACTGTTAGTTTTTTGTCGGGAGCAACAGGAGGAAACAGTCCACGCTTTAACTTAGTTAGAAATTCAACAAATATAGCACAACCTTCTGGTGGTTCTACTCCTTCAACTCTGCATTTAAATACTACAACTAATAATCAACCTCGTGTAGGTTCTATAGTTTTTCTTGATTCGCCATCAACTACTTCTGCAATTACTTATAAACTTCAAGGTAGAACTGATGGAAATTCTTTTGTAATAAATCGTAGAGGTGACAATGCAGACAGTACATCTATTTCTTCAATCACAGTAATGGAGGTACAAGGCTAATGGCATCAAAAATTAAAGTAGACCAAATACAAACCGCAGATGGCACAGGCACTATAGCCTTACAGAATCAGTTATCGGGAATGACAGGTGCGAGTATGCCTACGGGTAGTGTGTTACAGGTTGTTAGTTCTACATTTACAGGCACAGCTACTGGAACACAAACTACTCCAACATTACCACACGCTGATTGTAGTGTTTCAATAACACCTACAAGTTCTTCAAGCAAAATTCTTATAACTGTACATACTCACGTTATGTCAAATGGAAATAAACACGCAACTATACATTTATACAAAGACAGTAGTGAGTTAAGTGGTGCAAAAGGAGCAAACACATCTGGAAACATTAGAAGTGCTACTGGTAGTGGTTATCACAGTTCTTCTGATTTACCTAATCACGGAGATTTAGTTATGCGACCAGCTTCTATGCAATTTTTAGATACTGCTGGAAGCACAAGTAGTATAGCTTATAGTTTTAGAGCAAGAGCAAGGTCAAGTGGAAACACTTGGTTTATAAATAGAGCAAATAGTAGTAATACATCAGATGATGCTTTAATGGCTCCAATATCTACAATAACACTAATGGAGATAGCGGGATGATTTTTAATTTAATTTTAACAGGAGTAAGAAATGGCAAATGAGATAGGAACAACTGATGCCCTACAATCCCTAAAGCCAAACGCTGAATGGGTATTGAGAGGTGACACTTTAGAGTGGTTAGATTCAGGACAAACTGAACCTACAACAGACGAACTAGCAGCAGAGGTTACAAGACTGCAAGGTGTCTATGATGGTAAAGCATACCAAAGAACAAGGGCAACAGCCTATGCAGAAATCAAGGAGCAGTTAGACCAACTGTACCACGATATGACTGCTGGTAAGTTAGATGCAACAGGTGAGTGGCACAAAGCAATTAAAGCTGTAAAAGACGCAACACCTAAACCTTAGAGGAGTAGTAAATGCCAACAGAGATTAGTGGCTCAACTGGAGTCAACAAGATACAAGACAATACGATTGTCAATGCTGACATAAATAGTAGTGCTGCTATTGCTGGTTCTAAATTGGTAATGCCTACAGGTAGTGTGTTACAGGTTGTTCAAGGACTAAATACTAATACTTTAGAAGGTGGTTTTCTATTAAACACAACCTCATCAAGCTATGTAGCTGTTCCTTTATCTGCTACAATTACTCCAAGTGCTACATCCAGTAAAATATTAATTTTACTTACTACTTGTTTTTATCGGGCAGGCTCTAGTTCCTTTACTATATATGGTGGAGGCTCTAATATAGGCGATAGCACTCACGGAATTCAGAGGATGACAGGTGCGGACGCAAATTGGAGGGGTGAATCTCATAGTATATTACATTCACCTAGCACTACTTCAGCAATTACTTACCAATTATATGTCAGGATAGAAAGCGGTGGTGATTTAACTGTAGGTGGCGATGGTGGTGTAAGAAATACAATTACTCTTATGGAGATAGCGGGATGAGTACAATAAAATCAAGTAACGAACATCTAACACTAAACGCTGATGGTTCTTCTAAGGATATAAAGTTCCAAGCCAACGGAGTAGAGAAAGCGAGTATCAGTTCTGCTGGCAACTTAACATTAACTGGAACAGTTGATGGGGTTGATATTGCTACAAGAGATGCTGTACTAACAAGCACAACAACAACTGCTGGAGCAGCACTTCCCAAAGCAGGCGGCACACTAACAGGAACAGTTACAGTATCAGCTAACGCAGTAGGAACAGTTACTACAGACAATGATGGCTCATTTAGTATGTCTGCTACTAATAACTTTAAGTGTACTCCTGCTGGTAACTTTACACTAACCTTTACAAACATAGTTGCTCAGTCTGGAAACATACTACTTGTCAACTCAGGTGGACACACAGTATCAGCACACGCTAATACTAAAGTAGATGCTAATTTATTAGCTACAGTATCTACAGCAGGTACTTACTTACTGTCTTATTTCTCAGATGGTACAAATGTTTATATGACTAACTCGGCAATCTACACCTAATATATGGCATTAATACAATCAACTGCAATACCTAGTGGTGCTACCTACGAGTTAGAGCAGAGTCTTAGGTTTGCAGGAGGCAATTTAAGTCGTACTCCATCAAGTGCGGGTAATAGACGCAAATGGTCTTGGAGTGGTTGGGTAAAAAGAGCAGAACTAGGAACTTATCAAACTATATGGGCAGCAAAAACAAACACTGCTAGTATTTTTTGGAGTCCAGACAATATATTAAGATTTGAGCAATACAATGGTGCTGGTGGATATAACTTTAGAAGAAATTTTAACCCTAAAATGCGTGACCCTTCTGCTTGGTATCATATGCTTTTTATATATGATTCAGCTCAAGGCACAGAAACAGACCGTAATCAATTTTATTTAAATGGAGTCAAACAAACAATTGAGTATACCTATGATGCAATGCCACAAAACTTTGAATCAGAATGGAATAATACTGAAGAACATTATATAGGTAATTTAGGTAGTTGGAATTACGAAGGATATGTTGCGGAAGTACATTTTATAGATGGTCTTGTTAAAGCACCAGCAGACTTCGGAGAAACAGGTGACTACGGTGAATGGAAACCTATAGAGTATGAAGGAACTTATGGTACTAATGGATTTTACCTACCCTTTAAACAAGACTATACAGTAGAAGGTTTTAGTGCTACTACTTATCCGGGTAATGGAACTACTGGACATACAATAGGCGGTGTTGGTTTTTCACCAGATTTGCTATGGCTTAAAGAAAGAACAAGTACAAGTCAACATAGATTGTTTGATACTGTTAGAGGTGCTTCTAAAAGACTTGTTTCAGATGATGCTTCTGCTGAAGCAACTGATACTTCAAATATGACATCTTTTAATACAGATGGCTTTACTCTTGGAAATAGTGGTTCAGTTAATGCAAGTGGTGATAGATATATAGCTTGGTCTTGGGATATGGGTGGCTCTAATGCTACTAACACTAACGGAAATATTACTTCAACTGTTAGAGCAAATACTTCTTATGGACAGAGTATCGTTTCTTGGGTAGGAAATAGAACTGCTAATGCAACTATAGGACACGGATTATCTTCTACACCAGAATTAGTTATTATTAAAAACAGGTCTGATGCTGGAAACTGGAGAGTACACGACAACATTTCTGGCAAAACAAATGGTCGTATGGATTTAGATGCGACTGGTGCAGAAAACACTTCAAACTATCAAATAACTTTTCAAAGCACTACTTTTAATTTAGGTAGTGAGTCGGGTCAACACGAAGATTGGAATGAAAATAATGAAAATATTATAGCCTATTGTTTTCATAGTGTAACTGGGTATAGTAAGTTTGGAACTTATGATGGTGATGGCACTTATGATGGTTCAAATGCAGTAAATGTAGGATTTACTCCAGCCTTTGTAATGATTAAGTGTACTAACGATGCAGAATCTTGGTGGATATTTGATAGCACAAGGTCGCCACTTGGAACTCCATTTCTTGGGGGTAAAAGATTAGCTGCTGATTCAAGCAATGCTGAACTTAGTGGAGGTTCTACAGGTTCAGATTTAATTACTTTTACATCTACTGGTTTTAAAATGACAGGTCAAGGTGGTGGTACTAATGGTGGTAGCGGACAAAAATACAACTATATGGCTTTTGCTGACAAACGAGAGTACGCATACTGGCTAGACCAAAGTGGTAACAATAATGACTTCACTTCAAACAACTTAACAGAGTCAGATATATCTGTTGATAGTCCTACGAATAACTTTTGTACTTGGAATCCTTTATCAAATGAAATAACTGCAAATGCCACTTTAGCAGAAGGTAATTTAAAAGGCACAACAGGACAAGACTATAACGGTACTGGTTCTACTATGAACATTTTTGATAATGGTAAAACTTATATAGAATTTACACCTACTGCAATAGCTAATGATTATTATGTAGGTATTCTCGCTTCAGAAGAAATAGGTACTCAACAAAAACTTTATAATGGTGGTCCGTGTTATGTGTATAGAACAGATGGATTGCTTATATACAATCCTACGAATAACCCAGCAGATGAAGCCAATGTATCTACAGATGTTAATACTTTTGGAGTTGGTGATATAGGTCAATTAGCTATTGATACAACAGCTAACAAAATATGGATTGGAAAAAACAATGTTTGGCAGATGAGTGGTACACAAAATCCTTCTACTGGTACTGGAGGATATACTATAGCATCACACGCTGCTGGTTATACAGTTGTGTTTGGTACTGGCTCTAATGATAGTAGTAATACAGGAGTTGTAAACTTCGGTCAAGATTCCTCATTTGCTGGTACTAAGACAGCACAAGGCAATCAAGATGGTAATGACATAGGTGACTTCTACTACACACCACCTACAGGTTTCTTAGCTTTATGTACAAAGAACTTGCCAGATGTAGCTGTTGTACCTAGTGAGCATTTTAATACTATTTTATATACTGGTGATGGTGCATCTACACACGCAGTAACTGGTGTTGGATTTCAACCAGATTGGGTTTGGTTAAAACATAGAACAGCAACATATCATCATTCAGTTTGGGATTCTGTAAGAGGCGTTCATAAACAGTTATATACTAGTGGTACACACGCAGAAGCTGATGAATCTACCTCAGTAAAATCTTTTGATACAGATGGTTTTACTTTAGGAAATAAAGGCAATGTTAATAATGATTCTGGTGCTGCTGACAACTTTGTAGCTTGGAACTGGAAAGCAAATGGTAGTGGCTCATCTAATACTAATGGCACTATAACTTCTACAGTTAGTGCTAATGTAGATGCTGGGTTTAGTATTGCAACTTGGACAGGTAGTGGTAGTGCTGGAACTATAGGTCACGGATTATCTAAAACTCCTGAAATGATTATTACTTTTGCTAGGTCAAATGGTGATAGTCATAGAACTTATCATTCAGGTTTAACAGACCCAACAGAAGATTATTTAAAATTGGATAGTACATCTGCTGAAACAGATGGTTCATTTACAACTTGGAATAGCACAGCACCTACATCTAGTGTATTTAGTGTTTGGTATGACAATTCAAATAATGGTAGTGGTCGAACTTATTTAGCCTATGCTTTCCACTCTGTAGATGGCTACTCTAAGGTCGGTTCATATACTGGTAATTCTTCTACTGATGGTACATTTATTTACACAGGATTTAGACCTGCTTATTTTCTTTGTAAGAACATAGCTCAAGCAGAGGGTTGGGAAGTATGGGATGGTACTAGAGAGCCTTATAACTTAATGACAAAGAAGCTATCTCCAAACACAACTGAAGTAGAGTGGACTTCATCAACTACTCACTATGCTATTGATTTTCTAAGTAATGGTGTGAAGTTAAGAACAACTTATTCTGCTGTAAATAATAATGCACAAACATTCATCTACATCGCATTTGCAGAAACACCTTTTAAATATAGTAACGCTCGATAGGAGAGAATATGTGGTACTTTAACGGACAGATAATTAAAACACCTAAATCTATGGAGATTAGTGATGTGCTTTATCCTAGAACAATCTTTAAGGATAGTACAACACTTACCTCACTAGGTATTAAGGCATACAGACAAGTCACTCCTGATAGTAGATACTATCATACAGGTGCTTACACTGTAGACACAAGTGGCTCAGAGGTTGTAGGTACATATGCCTCAACAGCTAGAGATGTAGCTACGCTTAAAGCTAATATGCTTGACAAGGCTAAAAGTGCAGTAGCCAGTAGACACGATGTTATAGATTGGTACTGGTCAAGAGCAGCCAAAGGTGGTACTGCTGTGCCTAGTAACATTGCTACTTACGCTACAGCTTTGTATAGTGAACACGAAACAATTAAGACAGCTATTAATGCCATATCAGATTTAGCTGGGGTTATGGCTTATGAGAATAAACCTCATACTGAAACAAGAAAAGTTAAACATACTGCTGAAGATGGCACAGAAACATATGGTGATGAAACTTACACAGTAACTAGAAATATAGATATGTGTACACACTTTACTGCTAACCCTACAGATGAAGTAGACCCAGCATTTGTGAGTTTAGTCGCTGACTAATGTCTACAAGGTTTAGAAACAATTTAATTGCGTTATGTATTGTGTTGGTGTTTCTTGTAGGAGTGGCTAATGCAGCAGACCCTATAGTTACAGACTCGACTAGCGTAGTTACAAGTACAGGTACGCAGACTACCACAGTTAAGTCACCACCTCCGAGTGCAATAGCACCTCAGTTTGGTAGCGGTAATAACTCAGATTTATGTACGATTAGTTCTAGTGGTTCAGTACAGACACAGATACTAGGATTGTCAGTAGGTACGACATACACAGAAGAGAATTGTTTAAGGTTAAAAAAAGCACAGAAGCTGTATATGTTTGGAATGAAAGTCGCAGCAGTTAGTGTGATGTGTCAAGACCCAGATGTATGGGAAGCGATGATGTCAGCTGGAACGCCTTGTCCTATAGATGGTTTAATAGGTGATGAAGCTAAGAGAGCGTGGGCAGTTAAAACAGACAAAATACCAATGCCAAAGGAGAAAGATGAAATCAGTGTTGCAGAAAAGCGTGATAAAGCCCTTAGTATTATGGGTACTGTTGCTGCTGCCTTTTTGTTCTTTTAGTTATACATTTGGTTACACCAGTAATGCTGCTATATATGGCAATACTTGGCAAATGAATACAGGCACTTTAGGTATAAGTGCAGAAGAAGGTTTAGATATAAGTGGTGTGCTTTATAACTACACAGTAGTTAAGAATGTAGTAGATGATTTTACAGTAACGATAGAAAATGACAACGCAGATGGTGGCTATGTGTTCCAAGAAGAACACGATTGGGATGGACATTATAGTGGTACGGTACAGAATGTTATACCTTTGCCTTACACACCAATTGAGCAATTTGGTGACGGTAGAATAAAAGGTACAGGTACAGGCAGTATTGAAGATGTAACCATACTTTATATGTACAGATGGGATTTATGTAGGAATGCACAAAACGATGAGAGCTGTCCTAATTACATACCGCCTTTACCCGTTATACCAGTTATAGAAATATATGATGCACTAGAAGATGATGCTGTAGATGATGCCACTAAAGAAACGGATAGTGATTTATATGAAAAAGAAAAAGAAGAAGTAGAGCAAGATAGTGAAGAAGAAGAAGACAAAGAAAGATTAGAACTAGCAATGGCTGCTACAGAGAATGCTTTGACAATAGCTAATTCAGCATCTCAAGCAAGTGTTCTAAAAACCATGAACTCAGCTACTAATGTAAATACTTATTATGTAGCAACAGTTCCGGGCGGAGTATATAGAGAGTCTATCTCATTACAGGGCGGTAATATAGTAGACAATAGAAACGCATTAAGGAGTTTATCACAAGATAAACAACATCAACAAATGATAGAGGAGCAATACAAATGAAAAAATTATTATTACTAACTTTAGTCCTTGGGCTTACTGCGTGTTCTGTGTTGATGCCAAAAAAAGCAGAAGCTAATACTAATATTAATGGCAATGTAGAATCAAGATGTACAGTTAATACTGATACTGTTGGTTATTACGGAAACCCTAATGCGTATACGCTTACAACTTTACCTGCAAGTGATGGTCAAGTGCCTGTTATTCGTGTTGATACATCTCTAGCTAATGCTTACAAAGCGCAGATAAGTTACCCTACTTCTTTTAGTTCAAGTCCAAGTTTAGGTGACTCTGTTACATGGACAGGAACAGTTGCATATGCCTCTGGAAGTGTTTCTGATATGAGTGGTTATCAAGCAGCCAGTACAACCGCAGATGGTGGTGCAATGCGAATTTATAATTTGACACTAGCAGGTACAACTTGGTTTAATGTTACTTCAATTGCTACCTACGGTGGTGGTTCACAAAAAGCATTTCCGGGTGGTTCATATTCAGCAGTTGTAGTAGCAGAATGTATCGCCCAGTAATACTGTGGTTGTTGCTATGTGGTAGTGTAGCAGCACATGATATGACACCCACTTACCCTAAGTGGAAAATGTCGTTTATACCAAGTGCCAAGATGACCACAATGCAGGTGTTTAATAAAAGGAACGATGTAGAGTGGTATGAGATTGGTGTGTTTAATAAAGAATGGAAGCCAATACCTTTTGTTACTAGATATAAAATAGTTAATATAAAACATTTACATCGTGTTAGATTTGATGTTTATGTTAGTGATAACAATGTACAAGAGGCTGAGTATATCTGTACAACATCTAAACTTACCGGCAATGATGATTTTAAACCTATTGTAGAATCTAAGATTTGTTCGAGGTTTAAGTGAAACGGTGGTTAATTTTATTATTGCTGAGTACACAGGTAATAGCAGACAGTAACTCGATGAGTTTTTCTTTGCCTAGTATGAGTTCAGTTAGTGGTTCGGACAGTATTAGAGCAGGTGATTTAGATTGTAAGAATGCTATAGGTGGTAGTACGAACTTTGAGATTGGAATGACTGGCGTAATAAACAATGCTGTTGTACCCATTATAGGAAAGGCGAATGAGTCTAACCCACAGACTAAAGACATTGGGTTGTATGCTAGGCTTATTATTCCTTTAGATGGTCCAAGTGAAAGAATTAATTGTAATACGCTTTACCAGTTAGAACTACAAAGAAGAAGGCTAGAAGTAGAAAGATTAAAACAAGAAATTGAATACTTAAAGCAATTACAGAATAATGGAGCATTTAATAACTAATGGCTGATTTAGGTGACAAGGTTGCACAAGTAGAAGGATTAGTTGACAAGAGACTAAAATTTATGGGTATAAGGTTTACATATACCAGTCTCGTTGCAGCATTTGCTCTCCTGTCCACGATTGTTGGTACACTGTATGGTGGGTTTCTTATGTATCAGAAAGTCGAAGGAATCGCAAATTTGGACCTTGACGCTATAGCTGGACAGATGGCAAAGACTTCATCAGATGTGATAAGAATAGAACAGCATGCTGATGCAATTAAGATAGAGCTAAAGAAAGACATGACCGATTTAAGAAATGCGCAATGGAATCTTGAGTCTAAAGTAGATACTAAGTTACAGTCAGTAGACACTAAACTAACTAGCTATGATACTAAACTAGACCGATTTGAAATTAAAGTGGAGAAGACAAAGACAGACATAGAAAAACGAATTCAAGAATCACTAGATAATCCATTAGCTAATTAAGGAAATAAAACATGAGCATAACTTATAGAGGAGAAACTTTTTCTGGTTATAACAAACCAAAGAGAACTCCTAACCATCCAACCAAATCACATGTAGTACTAGCTAAAGAAGGCAGTACAATTAAAATGATACGCTTTGGAGAACAAGGCGCAAAAACCGCAGGCAAACCTAAAGCTGGAGAGTCTGCAAAAATGAAAGCAAAGAGAAAGTCGTTTAAGGCAAGACACGGAAAGAATATTGCTAGGGGTAAACTAAGTGCTGCTTATTGGGCAGACAAGGTAAAGTGGTAACCTATGGACGACAAGCTTAACAGAATGCAATTGCAAATAGATAAACACGCATCACAAATAGCAAAGCTTTTTAGTAAGATTGATGATACTAATAAGTGTATAGCTAAAATCAATACTTCATTATTACAAATCAAGTGGGGCGTTTACGGAGCAATTATGTTTTATATCAGCACACAAATAGGGGTCATGGAAGCACTAGGAGTAATTATATGATAGCACTTTTAACAAATGTAGCACCAATAGCTTTAGGCTTTGTTGCTAAGTTGTTTGCACTGAAAAGCCAAGCAGCAGCAGAGAATCAAAAACTAATGATACAGAACTTGCAGGCACGCAATGATTCTATTAACCAAGCAAGAGATAGAGCAGACAAAGAAAGCCCTATGGCTGCGCTTAACAGACGAGTTATTATATTTGTTATACTAGCACTTATAATATTTACACAAGTAGCTCCGGTGTTCTTTAATGTACCAACAGTAATACCTACAGTAACAGAAGGGTTTAGTTTCTTTGGTATTCAATTTTCTCCAGATATTGTAGAGTACATAGAGATACAAGCCGGCTCAGTATTAAAGATGGACGAAATCTTTGGATGGGCTACAATGATTATAGAGTTTTACTTTGGCGCACAGTTAGCAAAAGGAAAATAAAAAATTTGACAAACTGCAAAAAATGTGCTATAATTATTCCTTTAATCAAAGGAGTGTAGCATGGCTAAAGAAAAGAAAACAACTAATGATAGTAATTTTGTTACTATAAATAATGAACAAATAGATATTACTAAATTAGAAAACGATTCTATATCATATCTTAATCATTTATTTGATTTAGACAAACAAGCAAAAGAACTAGATTTTAAACTACAACAAGTTAGAACAGCAAGAGCAGCTTTCTTATCATTGTTTGATAAGAGTAGAAAAAAAGAATAATAATAAAAGGATAAGTTATGGCAAAAAGAACACCTCTTCCGGATGAAGCAAAACCTCAATACTATAAAGATACAGACACTAGTAAGAAGGTTCAACAAAGTCTAGCTGACCCTAAGATACCTACAGCTGGTCAGCAAAGTTATACTAAACAAAACCTTCAGAACGCAGAGCTTCAGTCTAATGTAAACATGGGTTCTCCTACTACTGTAGGTGCAAGAACTGTTACAGCGCCTACCCTAGCTTCAGCGGGTCAGGCAACTACCTCAACCATAGCAAGTCCTAGTTCTATACAATCTGGTACTTATACTGCTAATACAGCAGGAGGACCAGCAACTGCAACTGCCGCACAAGCGACTGGATTATCTAAGCAAGTAGCCGCTCAATCGGGAACAGCTACTCAAGCAACTGCCGCAACAGACACAGCTGCTATGACAGGAACAATGGCAGGTAATGTTACTGGTAGTTTATCACCAGCATCTATTGTTGCTAATGTTACTGGAACAACACCAGACGAAGCTTTAATGTCTAAGCAAGTAGAAGAACTATTAAAAACAAGTGGTAATGATAAAGTACCTGTATGGGCTAAACCTGCCTTAGAAGCCGCTGAAGGGGTGTTAGCGGCTAGAGGTATGGGTAAGTCTACGGTAGCAAGAGAAGCTATCATGAGCGCCATTATTCAATCTGCGTTACCGATTGCTCAAGAGAATGCAAAGACTCAACAAGCAACCTTTATGCAGAACTTGAGTAACAAACAACAAGCGGCTGTACAAAATGCACAAGCAAGTTTGGGTATGGATATGGCAAACTTATCTTACTCTCAACAACAAGCTGTTTCTAATAGTAAGTTTATGCAAACATTACAGCTTAGTAATTTAAGTAATAAACAACAGACAACATTACAGAATGCTGTCAACATGTCTCAAATGAACTTAGCTAATTTAAGCAACAATCAACAAGCACAAGTTGCTAATGCTCAATCATTTTTACAAATGGATATGAGTAACTTATCTAATTCTCAACAGACAACAATGCTTAATGCTCAGAACGCACAACAAAATATGTTATCTGACCAAGCCGCTGTAAACGCTTCGTTACAGTTTAATGCTGCGAATCAACAACAAACAAATACATTCATGGCTAACTTAAAGAGTCAGGTAGATTCTAACAATTCGGCTCGTAGTGATGCAACAAGTCAGTTCAATACTTCGTTATCACAACAAAGAGCAGCGTTGAGTTCTGCAAATCAGATGCAAGCTTCTCAACTAAACGCACAGATGGGCGCACAGATTGACCAGTTTAATAGTCAGTTAGGTTTTAACGCTAATCAGTTTAATGTACAAAACCAAAATGCTATTAATCAATCAAACACTACATGGCGTAGACAATTAAATACGGCAAACACTGCTGGTGAAAACTCAGTAAACCAAGCCAACGCTATGAACGCTTTTAATATGTCTAACCAAGCGTTGACAATGATGTGGCAAGAACAAAGAGACGCGGCTGATTGGGCAACTAAGATGGCAATGACAGATGAAGATTCAAAAGCTAGGCTTGCAATTGCAGCATTAGGCAATGAAGCAGCAACAGACGCAAGTAAAAAAGATAGCATAATATCTTTAGGTAAACTAGCAGTAGATATATATGACAGATGGCAATAATTAATAGGAGATAAACATGGGATGGTTTAGTGATGCTTGGAAAAAAGTAAAAAAAGTATTCAAAAAAGTTACCAAAGCAGTTAAAAAAGTTGTTAAGGGAGTTGGCAATACAGCTAAAAAAGTTTGGAATAAAGTTAAAGGAACAGCTAAAAAGTTTGGACAAAAGATAAGTAAGCTAGGTCCTGTTGCAAATTTAGCTATGAATTTTATTCCCGGTTTTGGTCAGCTTTGGGCTGCTTATGGAGTATGGGGAGCAATGGCTAAAGGAGCTATAACAGGTTATCTAACAAGCGGTGGAAATGTTAAGGGTGCTTTGCTGGGTGCAGCTGGAGCATATGCTGGAGACTGGTATGGAAAACTTCCGGGTCAAGGAATTTCAGAAAAAATGGGCAATGTGTTTAGTGGAGAAATGTCTTTTGATAAAAGTTATTCGAAGTTAGCTAAAGGCTATACAGGAAGAATAGGAGTAGATACTAGCAATATACCACCTTCTATGAGAGGTCAGTATCAATACTCAGCTCCCTCAATAGACTCTATTCAAGGTGCTTATAGTGCTAACATGGATTCAGGTATGACTAGTGAAGCAGCAATATCAGCTTTAAATGCACAAGGAGCTAGAGACGCTCAGTATTGGATAAACAACCCTCCTGAAAAAACTAAGAAAAATAAAAGTTTAGGTGACGCTGTTTCAGGAGCAATTTCTAATTTTACTTCAGACCCAAAAACAGCTTTGCCGTTTGTAAAAGGAAGCACAGAACCTTTAAACCAATATCAAATTGCAGCAGCTGGAACAAAAGGAGAAGTAGGAATGGGTTTAGACCCTAACGAGCAACTTATAAAACAGTTAGGTTTAACAACTCTTAGAGAAAAATCATTATTAGATAAACAAGTATTTGCGGCTTAAACAAAGGTAAATTATTATGGCAGATGAAAATAACATGAATATAGATATGATAGACTCATATGAAAAAGCAGGAGTAGACCCTTTTGATGCCCCTACTCCCGGAGCTTCTCTAACAAACGACCCTCAGAATCCGTATCCTTGGGAGACACCTCCTGAGTTTACTAACCAAGAGTCCGCATTAAAAAACATCTTTACTAATTTAACTGAGGATGAAAGCTATGAACAACTATTAAACACTTTGCGAGATGGCGTAGACATTGAGTCTATTGTTCAAGTGCTATTGTTCAAAGGTTTTCAAGATGGTAAGTGGAGTCCGGATTTAATGTTAATGTTAATAGAACCTATGGTTTATATAGTTATGTGGTTAGCTGATAAGGCTGGAATAGAAGCTCAGATATCTGCTGATGGAGATGACTGGGAAGATGAAGAAGCTAATCAAGGAAGAGAGATGATGAGAGAAGACATTCAAAGAATGAAGCCTAAAACAGAAATGCTTCCGCAATCTTTATTAGCTAAAATGGATAGCTTTAGTCAAGGAGTAGAATAATGAGTCTAAGTTTTTTAGAAGGATTAGGTGCTTTTGCACAAGGCGTACAAGAAAGAAGTTCAGAAATTGATGCAGATTTAGCCGCAAGAATTAAAGAGCTTAATGATAAAGCCCCTGATGAAAATTTAAAATCTCGTTTTGCAGATGAGTATGCTCGTTGGACTAAAGATAGAGACCTTATTGATTCTGTTAAATCAGCAGGTGGTGCAGGAACAGAGCAAGGACAATTTCTTTTAGGTGGCTATGATTCTATAGAAGCATACAGAGAAGCCTATGCTAGAGATAATAGTATTTACCATACTCTATTTAATATAGGAGACGCTCCTGTATTAACGCCTACGCAATATGGATTAACTAATGTAGATTCTTCTGGTAAGACAAGAACAACAGCTAGTAAATTATTTAATAAAGCATTCAGACCAGAAATCTACGAAAAGAATCAAGAATACGCAGATAGTAAAAAAGATGTAGAAGGTTCAACAACAAAGTATTTTAGAAGAGAAGGCAATGCAAATACTGATGAAGTAATTGCAGCTAACAAAACAAAACTTTCTACTACATTTACTACTAATAAACCATCTGAATTACCAGACACACTCACTATTCATAAAGAAGTAGACGGTGTCATGATGACTTATTCGCTATCCAAAACAAACGAAGAAAATAAAGAAATGGGTACTTCTTTAGAAGGCTTTGATGATTATCGTGTTTTAGGTGACCCTACTCGAAAAAATGCACCTAGTGAGTTTACTATGAAACTAAAGGCTCATACTGATACTAAGCCTGAAGATGCAGAGTCTCCAACTTATGAAAAAGATTTGGAAGAATGGACATATAAATATAATAAACTTATGTTTGGAGAAACTTTTAAAGAAGGTCCAAGAGTAGGAGAAATTATTTCAGGTGTTTATAATAACAAGGACCAAAAAGTAAATGTACAGTACACAGGAAAGTCTATTGATTCATGGAATGGAATGGAAGGTTATAGATTGTTTGGTGAGCCAGAACCAGAAAACACTCCTTCTGAAATCAAAGTTAATAAAATGATAGACGGTGTCATGATGACTTATAGTTTAATGAAAACAAACAACACAAACATAGGAACTGCTTTAGAAGGGTTTGATGGTTATCGTGTTAAGGGAGAGCCTGTTCGTACAAAGGACATGAGTAGTCTTGAAGAAAACCTAGCCGAACATGGAGAAGCGCCCAACAGTAACCAATACGAAACAGTAGAGATGTATGAATCAGCTAGAGATACATGGAGAAAAGGTTACAATAAAATACTATATGGTGTAACTTCATTAGAAAATTCTGATGGTCCAAAGGTAGGTACTATTACTAGTGGTGTCCTTAACGATAAAGGTGTTGAAGTAAATGTACAGTTTACAGGAAAATCTACTGATAACTTCATGGGTATGGAAGGTTATAGATTGTTTGGTGGTGAAGTAGAGTCAGCCTCAACTCCTTCTGTCGACAGTACTATAGAAATCTATAATAAAGCTAATAGTTCTATGCAGAAAATACGATATGTTGGTGGTGATGTTTCATTTACAGACCATTTAGGAATTGTTTATAAGGGTTATGTGAGCCTAGGAGACCCTACAGCAATTAAAGCAGATAGTGTAAGTTTACAGACAACTTATAATAATGCAGGACAAGAAGTTAAGATATATTATACAGGCAATCTTGAAGATAGTTGGAACGGTAAAGACAAAGGTTGGGTACAAGTTGGAGATGCTAAAGAACCTGTAGACAATTGGTCATCTATGGATGCTATGGAACGAATTGATAACGCTATTTTGAATGGAATAACACTTACTGAAAGAGAATATGAATCAGGAAGAATATCTTTTATGGGAACTAAAGCTGCTATGGAATCAGAAATGCTAGACGCTTTAAATACATATGAAAATTTAGTATTAATGGTAAGAGACTTTAAGTTTATGAAAGTTCCTGAAATTAAAAACGGAAAACCTACAGGTAAAAGAGTTCCTGCTACTGCCCTAGCAATACAAGCTGCTGCGGAAGCAAGTGGTAAAACAGTAAGAGCAGTAAGACAAGGGTTATTAGATATATTAAATAAAAAATAATCATGGCTATAGAAGAAAAAGATAATGAGTTTTATCTAGATGTTTTTGCTATGGATGATAGTAAAACCAAGACTTTGTCTTTAGAAACTAATGAATCTAATGAATCTGATGAAGCTAATGAAGACGATAGTCTTTACTTAGATGTTTTTAAAGAAGATGTTTATATAGAAGATAACTATAAAACAGATTCTTTTGTAGAAGATAGTTATTTTTTAGATGTTTTTTCTATGGATGACTATATTCCCAAAAAGACAGGACCAATACAAGAAGCAGAGCCAGAAGGTATTGTCAACAATTTAATGAAAGGTGTTTATTATGTTGACCGTCCTAGGGCTTCAATGGCTGGAGGATTAACAGAAATCTTTAGTCAGATAGGTAGTGGTGAGCTTGACTTGGAAGCTATTAAATCTGAAATGAGCGAAGGAATAAAAGGCGAAGACCATCAAATGATGTTTGACGTTTTTAAAAATAAACTTCTTGATGTAAAAGAAAACCCTAAAAATTATCCACTAGCTAGTAAAATATTACCAGTTATTGATACTGTATTATCTATTCCTAATTTTCTTATTGATGAAAAATTATCTGGTTACTCAGACCCTAAACAAAACTTTGCTATAGGACTAGCCGCTTTACTATATCCTTATAAAGAAAATGGAGAGCCTACACCTTTCTTAGAAAAGTTTCAAGATTTTAAAAAATATCAAGAAAACAAACCTTCCCTTAAAGAACGCTTTCTTAGTCCAGAATCAATGGGTACAGATAAGATGGCATTTATTGCTGGTTTAGGTTTAGATATAGTCATTGACCCTATAACTTATACTAATCCATTTCTTAAACTTGCAAACACTGGAAGACTTTTAACAGCTAAATATGTTATACCTAATGTATTGTTAAATCAAATGTCTAAAGCTTCTGGAAAAACCAAAGACCAGATAACAAAATTACTCACAACTACTGATACAGGAATGGCGTTAAGCAAAGGCGCTGATTTTATTTGGGGAATGTTTAGTACTAAGCATGGTCTTACAGGACAACAAGTTGAATGGCAAAATAAATTTAAAAATTTAATTGCTGCTGCTAGAGTAAAAGCCATTAGAGAAAATGAAGAGCTAAGAGATAGAATATTACAGTACTCTAAAGAAACAAAAGTGTCTGTTGAAGAAATTAATATGTTTATTATTGAAGCAGTAGAGCGTGGCGGTATTCCAAATGTAGAATTAAAAAATCTTCCCAAAGAAACTGTTGAATTATTAGCAAACGATACTAAACTAAGAAATGAAGTACGTGATTTAGCATTAAAGAACACAGAGCAGTTAGCTTTAGAAATAAAAATGGGTGTTCCTTTGACTGAGTTAGGTGAACAAGTATTAGTTAACCAAGCTGATGAAGGTGGTGAGCTTATAATGTTTTATTTCAACCACGCCATTACTCCCGAAGCTAGAAAAGCCGCAATAAAGAATAAAATAAAAGAAGGTGTTGCCCCATCGTGGTTAAACAAAGGTGACAAAAACTGGAAGAAAGTAAAATATTGGTTTACTCCACAACACAGCTCTTCTCTTAAAAGAAGAAAGCAGTGGGAAGGATTAACTATTAATGATATTAATGAGCTGGCTAAGAAAGGAGAACTTCCGGGGTATAAAGGACAAGTATTTAAAGATGGTTTCTTTTATGGGGATGCTTCTGTTGCACAAGCATTGAGAGATTTTAAACATCACAAGTCGATAGCCGCGGCTACTTTGGCTGGAGAAATTACTAAGAAAGGTGGTCTAGGAATAAGCCCTGATGATTTAATAAGACAAGCCAAAGCATTAGGATACAAACAAAAAACACCTACTCCTCAAGGAGCAATAAAGTTTTTAAGAGAATCAGACCCTGATACATGGGGAAATTATGTATTAGCCGAAAATAAATTTACACAGAATTATGCAATACCTAAAGATACGGCTGAGTTTGTAGACACAACTCTTAAATATATTAACGACCCTAAACAAATAAATTTATTCTTAGAAAAATATGACTGGGCTACTCGATGGTTTAAGTCTTGGACTCTTTCTATATTTCCTTCATACCATATACGAAACAAAGTAGGTAACCTTTGGAATAATTTTGTTATAGGTGTACAGCCTAAAGCATATAAAGATGCTCTAAAATATCAACAAGGTATTTCTGCTGGTGAAGATGGCTTTATTCTTATTGGTAAGAATAAAATGAGCTACAAAGAAATAAGAGATTTAGTAGAGCAAGAAGCTGTTACAGGCAGGGGTTTGTTTACGGCTGATATTGAAAGTTCTTTGATAGCAGAAATGGGAGAAGCTAAATGGCTTACTCTTAGTCCAGACAATAAAGCAATCCTTATAGGTAAAAGAGTAGGTGAAGCGGTAGAAAATAATGCAAGACTGGCTAACTTTATAGACGGTCTGCGCAAAGGATTAAGTCCAGCAGATGCCGCTAAGAGAGTTAAGAAAGCTTTGTTTGATTACTCAGACCTAACAAAAACAGAGCAAGATGTATTTAAACGCTTGTTTCCTTTCTATACTTGGACAAGAAAAAATCTTCCTTATCAGCTAGAGATGTTAATAAAACATCCGGGCAAGTACAAAGCTGTTGATACAACAAGAATGGAGTTTGAGGCTAGGCTAGGAGAAGAAGACCCCAATGAAAAATTTATTGGTGGATGGATGCTTGCTAACTACCCTACCAAAATTAAACTAGATAAAGAAGGCAACCCTAAATACTTTATGTTAGGTGGCTGGTGGTCAGGCGCTGACCTGTGGAAACTAGGCTCACAGCCTACAAAATTAGCTACTGATTTATTGCATCCTATATTAAAAGTAATGTATGAATCAACTAATCCAGATGAAGATGGTTATATAACAGATTTGTTTAGTGGCAAAAAACTACATCCTGATTTGAACATGGAGTATTTGCTTGGGTGGGATGGTAACAGATTAGATGTTAGTGAAACAACAGCCCATTACTTAAACAATATCCGTGTTCTTAGCACCATTGATTCTATGATTGACACTTATTATAATGTTAATTATCCTGAACAAAAAAGAATTAGTGCTTTCTCAAGAACTCCTACTACAATTGAAGAGGCTTGGCTACATTTTATTACGGGTGTAAAAACTTTTAGTCTTGACTTACAAAACAATAAACTTTTTAGTTTTAAAGATATAGAAAAAGAGGTACAGCAAATAACACGGCGCAAACAAGAAGCAATAAAAAGACAAAGACCTATAGAAGAACTTGCCGAATACGACCAGCAAATAAAAGAACTAATACAAAAGTTTAATAATTCAAAAGGATATGCTGAAGGTGGTTTAGCATCTCAAATGAAGCGACTTCGTTTTAATGAAGGCGGTGAAGTAAAGGAAGAACCTAACTGGTTTAGAAGAAAGTTTAATAAGGTAGACTCTTATCTTAATGATAAGATAGATGACTTTAGTAAAACAATGCACGCTGATGAAGGCTTTACAAAGTATATGCAACACTGGTTAATTGATGCTCCTGTTGAAGCGTCAAAAAAATTACCTTTCATTGATGATAAAACATATGAGTATAAAGAACCGCCTGAGAACGCAACAGTTTTAGAAAACGCACAGACTCTAGCTTCTAATATACTACCAAGTGGCAAAGATTTAGGTAAAGCTATAGTAGGAGTAGCAACAAGTCCTATCGAAACAACTGATGCAGTTCTCGGTGTAACAGCTGGAGCATTAGCAAATGCTTTGCCTCAGAATTGGGTTGATACTGTAGATAGTTTTGGTACATCCTTTGGTCTATCCTCTAGTAAAGAGAATCAAGAAATGGCTAGTGCTTTTGGACAAGCTATCATAGATGACTACGGAACTCTAGAAGATTTTAAGAACACAGCCATTAGAAACCCAGCACAAGTAATGTTAGATTTGTGGGCGGCTGGCACGCTTGCTAAGATGGGATACAAGACAGCAATGAATAAAGTTCCTAAGTCTGTCAAAGACATAACTCCTGAGATGAAAGAAAAGTTCTTAGCTACTGTGCAGAATATGGAATTACCAGTAGAAAAAGTATTAGACAAGGGAGTGCTTGGGTTCTCACTCGCGCCTAAGAAATCTAAAATATTTCCTACGCCTGATGGTAGACCTCTAGGTAAAAAAGAATCTGATGAGGGTATGTACAATGCCACAGAGCTAGAAAAAAACGAGTTCTTTAAAGATATAAACATGAAGCAAAGAACTTTTTTAGAAGGGAGTAGAAAAAACACTCCCGAAGCTTTGATGTTAAGATTCCAAAGAGAAATAGGCGGAGGAGTTATGAGCTTTGCCATGGAACATTCAGGAGATTTTCTTTGGAGGATGACTACACCCACAGGATTGACAGGAAATTTTGAAGGAGACAGTGTACTATTTAAAGCTGAAAATGTAAGGAGCAGACTTGAAAATAACTATGGTTTTCATACAGAATTTTTAGAAAATGTATATAACAATATTGACGCTGACGATATAAAAATAGGAACTAAAGAGTTTACAAAACAACTTAATAATGCACACGATATAATAAAAAGCTATGCTGAAGCACATAACAAACTTCCTGTATACAATGCCGCCCAGTGGGTAGCTAGGGAAGTACCAATAGAAATTGCTACGGTAGCCAGTCAAAGTTTAAAACCTTATATAATAAAAGAAAATTTTGATGAAAGAGGAAACTATATAGGACCAAAACCAAAGGCAGATTACTCTAAAGCTATAAGATTATTAAGAGCTTTAGAAAGCCAAACAAAAAATAATTGGTCAAGTCAAGCTGGTCAAATATTAAAAAATAAAGAAGGTAAACCTATTGAGTTTAATATAGATGTTACTAATACTAAACTTGATAGTACTATGTTTGAACATAATCTAGATAAGCTTAGAACTTTTATTAATGTAGATGACATAAATGGTTTTCTTTTGTTTGGTGATGATGCCGGACCTATGAAAGAATATAAAATAGCGCGCGATGCTAAAGAAGAACCCAGAGAAAAAATAAAACCTTTTGATTTAAAAGACCTAGAGCAAAGCATGGAAAGGTCTACTGGTCTAACCGCAAGCACAAAAGAAGTTGATGACTTCATGGATGATTTAGTTTTAGTAAAAGGTGAAGGCGGAGAGTTTGGTCTTGCAGATAAGAATGTTGCTAAAAATGTAGACGAAGATGGCATATACAGAGGAAAGACTGTATTCGGAAGTGACATTTTAATAAGTCCTAAATGGGATTCTTGGACAGGAAAACCTTCTAAAACTGACTTTACTATGGGAAATGTTGGAATACCTGAAAAGTTTAGAAATAAAAGATTAGGCAAAAGACTATATCTCAAAATGATGGATGAGCTAATAAAGAAAGATGGAGAAAAACTAACCGGAGATATGATGAGCAGTAATGCGGTTAGGCTATGGAAGAGCTTAATAAAAACAACCGACCAAGACTTAGTGGATTTAGGATTTCCACAACTTGTTGGCGTATTAAATGTGTCAGCTCCGGCATTTGAGTTAGCAATAGAAGAAGCCAAACGAGACGGTTACTTGACATCTATGGAAGCTTTAAAGCTTGGTCCTAATTCAAAAACTTATGACCCTTACGAAACTAAAGAGATTGGTGAAGACGGTGAGCTATATATGAAACACTATGAAGGTAACAATGTTGGATTTGGTCAACCATATAGTTTAGAGGGCATGACTGTTGAAGAAGATGCTGCTTTATTTGAGGTTTTCTTTAATACAAGAAAGTATAAAGAGAACATAAGAGACTTAGTAAATAGAAGAGCAGCTGGAGAAACAATTAAACAATACTTTAAAGGTGGTTTGATTTCTCAAGAAGAGTTAAAGAATGCTGGAAGAAAGATAACACAAGGAATGAGGAACAAGAAGTGGGCTGAGTACTTGTTAGCATTAGAGAGACAGAAAGAAAAAAGCATTAGTCCGGGATGGCAAGGATACCGCAGAAGATATGCAGAGGGTGGTGAAGTAAGTGCTAACCCTATAGATGGACTAAGAGACTACATACTCAGTGAGATAGATGGAATGAAGTTTAACTTTGCTGGTAAGATTGCTAAAGGCTCTATTATAAAAGCAGTAAACAAAAGCTTTTCAAACTTAGGAACTAACCCCAGCAAAGAACAAGTAGAAAATCTATGGCTTGAGCAGAGTGCTAACTTAGATAACCTCAACAAAATTCTAAAGAACCCTGACAATCAAGCCGGAATAAAGGAAAGAATAACCGAGACTTACAACAAGGCATACGACAGTCAGTTTAACTTAGACATTCCTACAGGAGATGATAGTAAGTTAGCAGAAGCAAGTGCTATTGTTGCAGGCGGTGGCACACTGGCTGACTGGTTCAACAAAGGAAAGAATGTAAGAGTTCCCGGAGAAAACACAGCAAGCTGGAAAGAACTTTTAAAAGATAGTAAGAACCAACTAACAAGAAGTGATAAAGCATTTAAAGCAGGTAAGACAGGACTTAGTACACTAAGACCAGTAAAAGCATTTACTCCTAGCATGTTAGCCACAGGACCAGATGCTGCAACGAGACAAGCTTTACTTAGAAGTGCTGGACTATTACAGAAAGTAAGCCCAGTACTTCAGATAATGAACCCAACAAAGCTAGGAGACTCTACTGTAGAATCAATGTATGGTTTAGAGTTTGGTACGCCTGAGTATTATAGTGCGGGAGTAAGCTTTGATTCTCCTAATACTTCTTTACTTTCTGACAGAGATGACAGAAGAGATAAGAGAGTTAATAGAACTAACAAGATGGAAGAACTTAGAGTTAAGAATGAGCAAGCCGTAGCACAAGCTAAAGCTAAAGAAGAAGAGCAAGTTAGACAACAGAAACAAATTCAGAAACAAGCTCAGAAACAAAAGACTTATTCTAATGTTACTGTAGATAACAAAGGAAGTAAAGGTTATACAGGACAAGGCTCTCAGTCTAGGGCTGGTAATAGAGTTAGTAAACCATCTCCTCAACCGAAGAGAGGAGCGGTAGAAAGCAATAATCCACGCAAAAATTATTTTGGTAACAAACGAGTAACAGGTGGCAGGTGATTCTAGATAGCTGAGAGGTGTTTCTCGAGGTCTTCTACTAGCTCCCCTACTCTGTTGTTGACTAAACGAATAAGTGCGCCATATACATGCTTGTTGGGATGATTCTTAAAAGCTTTATCTAAATACTCTATTGGTAATCCTGACATCTCTGCGGTAAGTCTACCGCTTTTATCTAACAAAATCTTAAACCCTACAAGATTAGCTTCTTTCTTTTGTGGTTCTTTAACCATTCTTAATCTCCCTAATATCTTTTTCATAAGCGCTTCTTAATACATACATTTGTTTTAAGTAAGGCTCATTCTTTATTTGATTCATAGCATCAAACTCTAAAGCCAATATACCTCTGTTAACATTTAACAAGTTGGCTTCTAATTCTTTTAGTTCTTTAACTTTATTTATCTTTTCTGTCGTCATGCAAGTATGCTCCAATTAAAAAACTAACTATAAATATAACAATCATAGTTATTATTGTAATCATTTTAAAAACTCCTTCATTAAATTCTTTAATGATACTAGGTGTAACTTAGAAGCATTGTTATCCCCGCCCATTACTGTACGAGTGTCCATACCTTTAACTATTTCTTTTAGTTTACTTGTATTGAATACTAAACTACATACAAGTTCACCATCCTTTACTAAATTCTGTACCCAAAGCTCGGCTTCTGTTGAAGCTAACCCTGATGGCTTACCATAGCTTTGTACTTCAATGCAAATGTTACCTGTCTTTGACCAAGTATCTCTCTCAGTTTTTACTTCACAAGTCTTTGCGCCTGAGAACATTTCATCTATGTGCTTTTCCCATGTTTGACCAAACTCTAAGTCAACATCAAACTTCCTAAGTTCTTTAATGTCATTACTATTATTTAGTGACAAGTTCTTCTCCTTTTATTTCAACAACAACGCAGTTGTCTTTATCAATACCACCAAACTCAGTGGTGATTTCAGTTACATAATCATAATGGTCATCTTCTATGATGCCCTCTTCAACGAGAGTATCCATTAAGAATTTGTGCATAGGAAAGGTGTAGTTATCTAAATCTTTTTTCCTATTGTTATTAAAGTATAGCGTATAACTAGGCTGTATGGTTTTATATTTAGGAAGAGTTTTTACAAACTCTCTTATGGTGTTAGCATAATCTTGCTTGACTTTGTTCTTTGAAAAGTGGTGCAAGTTTCTAAACACATTAAGGCTTAACAGATTAGTCTTCTTCTTATCTCCTCTACCTTTTGTATAAGTAGGTAAAGGTAAGATGCCCTTACTCTTCATCTGAGGCTCTCCTCTCTTAGAATTTCTTCTATCTGTTTCTCAATGAACCATCGTGCTTTTCGTAAGTCATCTAGTCTTCCTTCTCCAGCCTTATGCTTGTGAGGATAGCGACACAAGTATTTAGTAGCACTTGCGATTAAGTAACTCATCTTTTGGTCAAGTATAAAATCTATTACTTGTATATTTCCTGTCTGGTAATGTGACGGATTTACATTGTCAGGTCTATCAGACATTCTATTTTCATTCCATTGAACTTTTATGTTCTCACTCATTTGTTCCAGTCCTTTCTCCAAAGCCTTGGAGATATTTGTTTAGGTTTAGGTCTTTCTTTTAGTTTACGGTAAAGCTTGGAAGTCTCATCCATTTGGACGAGACCCCAAGTGTTTTTATTAGGCTTGTCAGCCACCCCTTATTTTAAATTATCGGTGATGTCTTTGTCAAGCAACTTCCAGATTATACCTGCGGCAATGATGCCCGCTAATCCAGCGTTACCAAGAGTCCAAACAATATCAAGTATAGAACCGATTACATTCCCAGTTAGGAATGCTACCTTTGAACCAAAGATAACCTGTAATACAATTGATAAGCTAATCAGTTTGATGCCTACATCTATCGCACCGTCTGCGCCGTTTTTTATTTTCTCTAACATAAAGTCTCCTTTTTTAGTTAAACATTAATCAGCTAGTATAATTATAACAAGTTGTAGTGTCAAGATTAATAAAAATGTTTCCATTATTCTATCTCTCTTTCCTCTTCAACTAAATCAACTAACTCACATACACTACCAGTACAGGCTAGTGTCTTAGAACTTACAGTTGAATCGGTAAGTTCATACTCACTAATCAAATCCCAATCAACTGACTTAGGCATCTTCTTAGCTAGTTCGTTATATTCTTTCTTAGTACAATCTTCATAAGGTGCTTGTTGATATGAGTGGTCAGAGTGTGGTAAGAAACTAACACCTGATACTTCATCGAAGTGTTTGTATACCCATGCTCCTACTTCCATCCACTCATGTTCTCTTACACTTACGGTTACACTAGGCTTATGTTCACAGTAGTATCTTTGATACATAAGCCATAACTCTAACTGCTCTATTGCAGTTCTATCATTCCTAAGTACTGCACCTTCAGGAGCTTTCATCGGGAATGTAAAAACTTTAACACTATTAGGTTTCATAACATCAGCTTCACAAGGTATGCCTTGGTCTTCCATTAGCTGTGCTATTGGGTCTTTAGCATCTGCTCTTACTCTACGGAAATAGTAGTCGTTGTGCCTAGTGTGTATACCACTTGCACTGTCTACTAATTGGCTGACTGTACCACTAGGTTTAATTGCTGTTGTTGCAGTTGCTTGACTAATACCCAACAGCTCTGACCAATGTTCATTAGTCTTAACAGATTCTTTCTTTAAGTCAACCAAGAAATCAGGAAGACTTTTCTTTCCATAGAATCCACGACTATCATCATTACTACCATTCATAAAACTATTGTCCATGATTCCGGTTAATGACACACCAAGCAGTGCTTCTTCTTCTGTATTGTGTACCCACTTAGGACGCAAGCGTTTGATGTTTGTTAGTGATGCTTGGAATGTACCAAGGATACTAGCAAGTCTTACTTTACGAAGTATGTCTTTCTGTGTGTCCTCTGCTCTAACCACAACTTCAGTTAGGTTACAGAACTGTCCATCTCTCAATATGATTTCACTACAAGGGTTACAACCAAAGTCATGGTCAGTGTCACGTCTACCAATAGAAGCTACTTGTTTAATTGCTGCTTCTCTGTTGAATATACCACGCTCACCTGACTTAGATTCATATAGAGAAGTCCACTCCTTCATGAAGATACCAATGTCTGGCTTCTCTGTGTAGCACACACTGTTGTTACTGAGTGCCATCTCTGGTGTATCAGACCACCACTGTCCGCTCTTAGCGTTTCTCATGCGTTCATCTGTTAGGTTTGATAGGGAGATAAGGGCTGACCTACGAACACCACCTACAACCACAACCTCGGCAATCTTACACATCATTCTATGACACTCATAGCTGGTTAGTCTCCGACCACCCGCTTCTTTAAATATGTTAGTAGAGAAGTTAAACAAATCTAGTAATGGTTCAGGACCACTGGCTCTACCACCAAAGGTAGATAGTCTAGCACCTTTAGGTCTCACCTTTGAGAAATCCCACTTAGGCATTTCACCATCATAGAGATAGGTAATAAGTTTACGAAAGGCAGACTGCCATCCTTCCTTACTATCTTGTACGACAATGACATCATCTATATCGACCATGTCCTCTGGAACTTCGGGTAGTTTATTAACTGATTGTCTCTCTACACTAAAGCCTACACCAGTACCGTGCATCAGAACAAATAGACATTCATCAAATGCTTTGGGATGGTCTACACTAAGGTAAGCACAGTTGTACCCTGCAATGTGGTTCTTCTCTAATGCTGGACCAGCAGTCATAAGCGCCCTCATGCTCGGCATTACTTCTAAACTAAGTACGGCTTGTTCTAATACTTTACGAGTCTTAGGTATTAGTTCTTGGTTAGTATTGTCTTTAAGATGCTTCTCCATAAAGTCAAAGTATCTAGCAACAGTCTCTTCCCATGTCTCTCTTCTATTCTTTTCAGGTAGCCAACGAGCATACCTGCTCAGAGCAATAAAGTTCTGATAATCATTTGGTAATGTGTTCAATTTTTAAATCTCCAGTTATGTGTTATGTTTAATCATCTATGGGGTCTATTTGTATATCCACCATAGTAACGCCGTTCTCGTCTTTGTAATCACTGTAAGTTAATCTTCCTTCTCTGTGCATTAAGACTGCTTCTCGTATACCTTTGTCATAAGCTTTTGTTCCTTGATACCAAATCATAACAGCACCTAGTATTAAAAAAGAAACAAACAATCCTAATGATATAAAGTTATTTGAGTTTATTATAATCTCTTCCATCTAAATCTCCAGTTTTTTTCTGTTCTTTTTTCCTGTCTTTCTCAATCTTCATTTTCCACAGGCGGTTATTCCTAACCGAATGTTTCAATTTGTTTGTGACAGGATGTCGTTTTGTTTTACCCATTAGTGTACTGTATCGTTGTCACCCGCTACAAACTCACCATCAGATATCTCTGTTCCCGCTTCATAAAGCAAGTCGGGGTCTTCCTCTAAAATAATACTAATGCCTTTAGCTAACGGAGAAAGTATGTTTGAAATCTCACTACCTTCTATCGTGTTATCTATAATCTCTAAAGACATAGCGCCTATCTTAGAATCTATAGAGAGTTTAAAATAAATTACATCTCTCTCTAATTCGTTTGAAGTATTAATCATTCATGAAATCCTTTGGGTTTAGCCCACGCTTTATTGTTTTAATAAACCACTTGTAAGAAAAGGCTGACAACTTAAAAGAACCAAACGCTCTGTAGTGTGTTTGTTTAGGTATAAGTTCAAAGATATTATCCTTACTAACTTTATCAGCTTCTTCAGGACCAAGTAAACCTTTGTACCAGTCAATCATTTCTTGCATAGCTTGTCTTCTTATAGCTTTTGCTTTGCGTCCATTCATTTCTTTCCCCTATTAAATATCCATTGTCATTATTTCTTCTACATTAGGTAGAACTTTAACCGTGGTTAAGTACTCATAGCCATTAGCATATTTAAAAACTCTAAGGTTAGGGTTGCATTGATGCTTATGTCTACACCACTTACAAGAGTTATGAAGCCCCATGTTCCCTGACTTTCCTTTCTCTATGATAGGGTAGCATCTTTCTTCAGGAGGTGTGTCTTCTTCTAACTCTGCTCTAACCGTTTCTAATCTTTCTTCTATGTTAGGCATCTCTAAATCATCAGGTCTGTACAAACAAATCTCTCCTGTTGATTTATTAGCGACTAAGAAACCGCCACCACTTTTATTAAAGCCATGTTCGTATGCTGACAGTTGTGCGAGGTATCCGAAGGGGTCATCTTGTGACAGCTTACCATCTTTAAACTTTCTAAATGAGAAGTCACTGGCTGATTTTATATCAACCACAACGCCATCTATTATACAGTCTACATGTCCTTTAAGCCCTAGCACTTTTACTTCTTCTTGCTGTGATTCTAACTTATGTCCAGCCAAGTCCACGAAAAACAATAGAAGTTCTTCTACAACATGACCATATAAGAATCTAAAAACTACAGAGGGTGCTAAATCTTCTGAGGTATCTAAAGATTTTATGTCGTACCAAAGCTGTCTGTTGGGTTTACCAACATTAGACATCCTCAGTCCTGTTCCTCTTGCTTTAGGAGTAGCCCAGTCATTAAGAACATCTCTTAAACCATCTAATAACTTATCTACTTTTTGTTTTGGTAATTCGATAGGCTTACCGTTGCCTATGTCAGAAAATATAGTATTTATATCTTCGACTAAAGTATTTATATCTTTTTTCATTAGTGAGTCTCCGCCCAGTTATTGCCAATTTTTGCTTCAGCATCTAATGGACAGCGTAGCTCATAGTATTGTCCGGCTTCCCTAATAGATTCAATAGCAAGTTCTCCAAACCTTTCAGCATGGTCTTCTAACACTTCCGATTGAAACTCATCATGGATGTTACCGACAAATTTATAATCCAGACTCTCCATTATAGCTCTCTTATTTAAAATTGTCAAGGCTTTTTTCATAACAATTGCACCAGCGCCTTGCAATAAAAAATTTAATGCGGCATGTCCGGAGCGTATCCAAATCTTTCTTCCGTCCAAGCCTTTGATGTATCCTTTCTCTGATGCCCTAACAACACGCTCCCTTAAAACCTTTAGAGCGGGAGTACTATTAAGGAAATCATTTTTAACTTTCTTGCCTAGTTTTGAACCACCACCAACGATAGTTCCTATCTTCTCATCTCCAGCACCATAGAGAAAAGCATAAATAAAAGTCTTACTCTTATCTCTTGTTGGTAAACCAGCGGCGAGTTGATTCTTACTGTGTATGTCACCGTGTAGTATTTCATTAGTGTAGTCACTGTCATTCATATAGTGAGCAAGCATGCGTAACTCTAAACCACTAGCATCACAACCTACTAACTTGTATCCTGTGTTCACAGTAAACAGTTCTCTAAAGTCAGCACCGTAGTTACCTTCTAATCCCCAAACAAGATTACCATCCGAGCCTTTCTTAACGGCGGGTATCTGTGCCATGTTAGGAGATGAGTGTGTCATTCTACCAGTAACTGCACCGTTTGTGTTGACATATCCGTGTATCCTGTTGTCATCTTCTATCTTACCTAATATGTTTTTAAGCATAGCTTCACGCTTAGAAACTAAGAAGTACTCTAGAATCAACGAACACTCTGGAATTTCTGTAACACCTTTAAGTACTGATTCATCAACAATAGCATTGCCCTTGTCAGTAAACTTGGTGGGTGTCCAACCAAAATGTTTTAAGTACTTAACTATCTGTTGTCTACTAGCCAAGTTAAACTCAGGATACTCAATACATCCCCACTCTTCAGGTGTCTTCCAAAACGCACCTCTGTTTAATTGTTTCTGATAAGCTAGTGAGTACATACCATCAGCATTGTACTTGTTCTTTAAGTCTGTCAAAGGAACAAAGGTAGGCAGAGGTTTGAATGTTTCATGCACTGCGTCTATCAAGTTTTGTTTCTTCTCACACAAACCAGCATATAAGATGTTAGCTTTGCGTTCATCAATCAACCAACCATTAAGTCTTTGTTCGTTAATACAGTCAGCAACTTCGTGTTCTAACTTAATAGCCCTTGTTCTAAAATCCTCAAGCTGTTCGGATAACTTCTTATAAACCAACACATTAATCCTAACATCTTGTTTACAATAAGTAATCATCTCATCACTCAAGTGACTCCACTCATGGAAGTCACCTTTAGGAAAACCTAAAGACTTGCCCCAGTTGTCGAGAGAATGCCCGCCTTGGTTGGATGGGTTAGCAAGACGAGACATAACTACGGTGTCAGATACTTTGAACTTACTAAAGTCTACATCCCATAGTTTTTTAAGTGCGGGTATGTCATAGCTAATAATGTTGTGACCTATAACTTCATCGGCTTGAGACAAATACTTTTTGAATTTGTCTTTATCTTCAGCCAAGAAGGTACGCATGTCACCAGTGTCTACATCACTAGTTACCACAACCCATATCACCGTTGGGTCTAGTCCGTCTGTCTCTATGTCAAATACTATTTTACTCATACAACTTTCCTAACTGATAGTGAGGTTTCTTTAATTAAATATTTCTTAATAAGATAAGCCTTCTTGCTGTGTGGGTCACCCGGACCTGTGAAGGTAGCGGGATAGAGATTATTATCTTTAATTATTTTATGCAATCTATCAGGGGTAGTTATAATAACCTCATCCTTGGTATGAAACACCCAGCGATATGCTTTAGTTGTCATCAATGCTGAGGGCTTGTTATTATATTCTATCTCAACAACAATGTTACCTGTTTTCATAGACATAGGGTCATACTTAACTTCAATTCCTTTGTTAATGGAAGGTATAAAAATATCCCACTCTTTACAATAACCCTCAACCTTATGAGCATCAGCATACTTCTTCTTTACATATGTGAGTATCTCTTGTTCCACTCGTTCCCCTCTAGCTAAGTCAGTTTTAAAACTCATGTTCTTCGTCCTCCCCGCCTTCACTTGGCTTAGTAGTTTCCAACATTCTACCAGTATCTTTATCATAATACAAGTAACAAGCTGGACCAGTCAAACCTGAGAACCTATTCTTCAGTACTCTAATAGTAGTGGTGTTCCTTATCTGAGGGTCATCGTGTTGACCATCCCTCTCCAAACCTATCACCATATCAGATAGTTGTCCAATACCAGCAGAACCTCTGAGTTGTGATAGAGAAGTCAGTCCACCCTCTTCATGAGCAGTACCGCCCGGTCTCTTTAGATGACTAACCATAAACAAAGCAATGCCTGTCTCCTGAATAAGAGTTCTAAGCTTAGTAGAAATCTCATCAAGAGCCTTACGTTCATCACCACTCTGTTGGTCAGAAACAAGTATAGATATATGGTCAAGGAAAACATACTTACAATCCAATCCTTTAGCCATGTACCTAACCTTGCTAATTATATTATCAATTGTGTTAGAACCGAAGCTGTCATATAGGAATACTTTACCAGTTCCTAATGTCACATCATAATGTTCTCTAAGCTCTTCGCTATCTATGTATGTGTCGGGAAGGTGAAGGGGTCTATTTGCGGACATCGACATCAAACTAAGACCTGTCCTGCGGGTAGACTCTTCCATCATCAACAATCCAATATTTCCACTGTCTTCTGTATTGATTAAATAATAGATTAATTCTCTAAGAAACTGAGACTTTCCCATACCACTACCAGCGGCGATTGTAATCAACTCATGTGTACGAATACCATAGGTAAGTTCGTTCATGCCAGCCCAAGGATACTCAACAAATGATTGGTCAATCTCCTCGGTAACAATGCCCCACATGTTGTCACCTCTGATGATACCATCAGGTGCAAACAACTTAGCCGCCCACCAGTACTCCATAAAAGCCTGACGCTTATTGTCTTTGAGCATTTCGTTAGCATCTTTATACTCAGAAGGCAGTGTCATTATCTTTGCCTTAGAAGGTGGGAACAGTTCGGCTACTTGGCGAGCCGCTTTCTTCCCAGCTTTATCTGAATCAAAACAAACTACAACGCTCTCGAAGTCATTGAAGAACTCTAAGTTCCTTTTGATATCTCTAGCCGCTGAACTTGCACCATTGATTACACTAACAACGCCCCACTTACTGCCCATCAATTCATAAGCCGCCATCGCATCACACTCACCCTCAACAATAGTAATAAACTTACCCTTGCTTTGAGTGGATTGTGTTCCAAATAAGTCAGCATCTCTAACACTGCCCTCGATACGAAAGTCTTTTGTCTTTACACTTCGTATCTTCTGTGCAATCTTCTTGCCATCTGAGTAGTAAGGATATAAATGTTCCTTGATACTGCCGTCTTTGTTGCGTGTAATAGTTACACCATACTTCTTTGCAGTCTCAGAGGATATCTTTCTATCTGTCAACGCACCGAGAATACCTGTGGCGGTTAACTTTGCCTGCTCTTTAACAGGTTGCTGTGTGATTTCATGCTCACCATTATAACTACTACCATGAGCCTCACAAGAGAAACAATGCCAAGAGTTGTCCTCGTTTATACTAACACCATCAGAAGAGTCACAACTAGTACAAGGTACATGATGTGCTTTCCAATTAGAATTAGCGTGGTCTAATTTTTCCAAAATATATTTCTCCAAAATGAATAAGGGCATCCGTGAAGATGCCCCTAAATGTTACAACTTTAACCGAGGTTAAACTTATAGCTCGTCCAAGTCACCGCCCATGTCATCAAACTCATTGACACCAGCGCCACCCTCGTAAGGAACTAAGTCTACTACTTGAATTGCGTTGAGTGACTTTCCTAAACCAGCTTTCTTAGTCATCGCATGTTCATATGTAAAGAAACTAACCTTAACTAACGAGCCATTACCAATCTCTCCATTGCTCCATGCATTTTTATTTGCATCAACAACTTTAGGTGGTCCTAACTCCTTACCTTTAGATGAAGTTTCTTTTCTTGTAAACTTAAAGATATTGGTTTCTTCCTCGCCACCCCTGTGCCAAGGTCTCAAACCCTCTTTCTTTAGTCTATCTCTTTCTTTATCAGTAACCTCTAAATCTAACGACCAAAAGTTATAGTCTTTAAAGTTATCATTAGTTACTAACTGATGTGGCAATACTTTTGCCCATTGTGCTTTACCTGTTGCTATCACTATATTATATCCTTGTACTTTTAAAGTACTGTATGTTATATAAAAACTAAAACATAAGCTTAGTTATCCTAGAACTAATATTATTAAAGTAAACATAGATTATATAAACTCATGGTTTTTTAATTAATTATTAATTCATAATGAAGATTATACAGGACAACCTCGCTTATGTCAAGCCCTATTTAAGCCGCGAGCCTTAAACTTTCTAAAAGAGGTAGAACTTGTCTTACTTTCTGCTCTCTATTTATAATAATCGAAGGCTTGTTGCTTTCTTTACGAACCTTTGTGTGGCTCGACCAGTCTGTCAATGTATTGAACAACGCCCAAAGGTTGTTGCCCATTTGTAATACATATTTAGCATGGGTTTCTGTTAGTATCTTCATAGTCTTCTTGTTGTCTTTAGCAAGAGCAAGCAATACTTTCTCCGCATCAACAACAGAAACTTTAGTACGAGGATACTGTTTCCATAGTTCTACATGTTGCATGTAGACATCCAAAGAAGTTTCTAATCTTCTTATTACATCATTAACATCCAAGCCCTTGGTATGCTTACCAAAGAACGCTGAGAATGAATCATGTACCACCTGTCCGTTAGAACAAGCCAGTCTTAACGCACCCAGTAACGAGCCTAAACTCCAAGTGCCGTCATAACTGTTTAGTAAAGTAGTTTGTAGGTACATGGGGTCACCCTCTGCTACTTCCATCTCATGAGCGGGGAAAGTATAAGTTATTATCTGTCTCGCTCCATCATGAGAACTCGAAACCTTACGCATCATACCTCTAGTATCAAGCTTGGATGCAAACAAAGCTTCTTGGTATTTAGATACCGCTTCACTTGTTTGTATTGGCTTGTAGTTTATACCTACTACAGATATAACATCTCCAGTTTCTGAGTTAACAATAGCCTTATGCTTCGGGGCTTGTGTGCCACGAGTCCATAAAGACCGCTCTTCTACCAATGCAAACTCCTTGATGCTAGAGTTAGCATCGTGTTGTGTGTATTGTAGATTTACATTTTCTTGTACATTTGTATAGTGTGTACCTTGTATCATCTTCTTCTCCATTTATTTTTATTTAACATTCTGCGTCTTGCAGTTCTCTTCTTTCTTTCTTTCTTTATTACAGACTGTGGAGTCCTACCTACTGGAACATATTCTTCCTTGTTGTGGTCGTAGTAGATAGAACCCTCTTCTTCCATAGCTAGTGCATCTTTACCATTCATTAGGTCAGCCCCAGCATTCTTCCGTCCTTGTCTATTGCGATAAGATAAGCATCGTCAACATCCTCATAATGACTGTTCTCACCGCCAAAAACTGTCCATGCTCTGAACTTATCATGGGTGTAAGGGTTAAAGGTTATCTTCTTAGCTACTTGCATAGAATTGAAGTTATAGACAGGCTTATAGTCAACCAGTTTAAACTTTTCTAACGATTGCCTGTCTTTGTAACGGGTAAAGT
>JACLAB010014669.1_pt1 | contig 48213 bp, 31 predicted proteins | sample 8027921 | NCBI WGS metagenome assembly JACLAB01 (sample SAMN15725117, study PRJNA655200) | protist metagenome | isolation source: fluorescence activated cell sorting (FACS) single amplified genomes of... | place: USA: West Boothbay Harbor, Gulf of Maine | collected 2000-07-19 | reverse complement strand
GAGGGACGCGGCATCAGTCTCGCAAACATACTGTCATTAATCTCTGAGAAGGTGTTTGGATTACATATAAACTCTGCGTCGCGTGCTGCCATATTGAAGGCACTCGCAGATGTAGAAGTTGCGTTGACACAGGTATCTTCAGAGACGTCACAGATGCGTTCACTTGTATCCTCGTTTGTCATGCTTCGTCATGGAGGGATACAGGACAGCGCGAAGGGTTGCGTCTAACAGATGCAAGATGAGTTGCTTATTTTGTTACATACTTTCTCGTCGCAAGAACCTTCAACTCATCATTTTCCAATCTCAAGTACACTCAGCCACCGCACTTCCTCTCATCATATTTGCCAAGTCACGAACAATGTCAAACGTCGCCTCAGGCCGTCCCAACTGTCTGGCCCGCTCTGACATTAACCCCAACCTGATTTTCGAAGGTCCAAACCACTGAGAAACTATCTCTGCAATTTGTTCAGGTTCTTCGCTATATGCACCAACGTCATTGTCGAGTACATATGGAATGTTTCCTTCCTCTTGACACGGTATACAGCCGTTCAGGACTATCGGCAAGCCACACGTAAGCGCTTCTGCAATGGTACCCGGCCCCGCTTTTGTAATGACACAGTCGCAGCACGCCATGTATTCGGCCATGTTGTTAATGAATCCCTTTACAGCCACTTTTATGTTCCACTTGCGATTCTTAAGGTCGTTTTCGAGGGATCGGTTTCTACCACACACAACGATGAGTTGGTCACTGGATGACAGCCTATGCGAAAGTGCTTCTGCAATAGTGGCAATTTTTCCCATACCTTCACCACCTCCAATTAGCATGACAGTGGAAGCCAGCGTATCGAGTCCAAGCCGTAGCCTTAGTTCGTACTTGTCGATGTTCTTACTAATCAAACTAAACGCTGGACGTATTGGCAGTCCGTGGCAAGTTATCTGGGAATGCCCCAGACCTCTACGTTCGGCCTGTCGCGCCACAACATCGTTTGCAACAAAACACTTATCGACAGCTGGGTGGAACCAAGTAGAATGACATCTTGTCAGATCGGTGACAACGGTTGTAAATAACGTTCTTTGCTCGAGACTTCGATTCTTTCTCATTCTCTCCAGAACCTTGATTGGCACGTGTTGCATCAAAGGATGAACACTGACGACAAGCTTGGGTGTGTAGTCTAAGAAAGCTTGTCGGAATCGCCTTTCAACAATCGCTTCGTACCCCGAGAACATAAACTCGTGAATGAAGTTGGGTTCGGAGCAGCGGAAATTCAGTCGCCATAACCAAGGATGCTTTACAAGAAAGAAATAACTCTTCGGCATGTTGCAGAAAGGCCAAGGTGAATGAGTCGTCCATAGGTCGACGATGTTGAAAGAAAATTCATTTCCGTAGAGGGCGACACAACAATCGTAGAGCGCCTGCGCGCTTGCTCTGTGTCCACCTCCAGTGTCGCTACTTAGGCAAAGAATACTCAACTTATCCATTCGTAAGGAGTCTCCCAGCTGCCGAGTGTGATTGTCGTCTAAACTTTCTGTTTCTTCCGATGGCGGTGGGCCTACATCTGAGGATGCTATTGCGGAATTGGAGTGTGAAGCTGCGGAAACTCTACGCGCCTGCGCCGTCGCACTACTATTCAAGGAACCCAAGCGATGCCGTCGTCCATTGGGGAAGGAAGTAGTACTGATTTTATTCAGTGGGCCGTTGTTAACCCAACCAAGTCGGAGTTTCTGCCCTGAAGCGGTGGCAGTTGTAATCCCATGTACATCTAGTTTGCCGTCAATTAAGTTATTCATGGCCATGGCAACGTGTTTGATCGCGATTGGTGCCCGCCTCGTGCGGGAAACGGGAGACGTATCTAGGACGAGAGCAGCGCCCCGCTTTCAGGCGACCTCCCGCGTCAGGCGCCATTTTATTGTGATCATTTGTCACATTTATCGATTTCTTATCAAACAGAAGTGCACGTTATATATGAATAAAATGGGCAAGTGATCATTTCAGCTCTGGGCGCACGCTAACTTGAAAAAACGAAAAAACAACAAGCGCGAACGAAACTAAATTGCTCCACTAGTGCGCGAGCAGCGCAGTGTCCGAACGCTTCGGACGGCAATTCAACAGATCCGAAGCGTTCATAAGCGCGCAACCAAGCTAATGTGGTTCAGAATGCTCGACACCACAGGCACGACACGACCGACAACAGCGCCTTGACACGTGTCTTCGAGTCGCAGTAGGTTGCGGGACGAAGATGAGATCAGGACTGTAAGCGATCATCTCAAACATCAGGCTTGATGGTAGCTCGTGATAATCTGCAGGCAGTTTGCTATTCTGACGCCAGCATTGCTCGAGTGACGTGCAGGGGAACACAGGCTACAATTGAAGTACGCGACGCATCTGGAAATCTAGTATTTGACGCAGTTTGTGAGAATGCAACATCACCGATCGGTGTCGGCTGGTTCGGTGATGGCAATAGACTTCTGTGTGTTTTCAAAGATGGCAAAATTCTCGAGTATTGTAAGATTCGCCGTACATGTACAATTTTACTCCACGTCACAAGTTGTCTAACTGCGTGCAGTATATCAGAGGCAGGTATCGTCGCTTCAACTGATGATTCACGGATCTTATTCATAAAGCTTGACGGCACAAAACCATCAGGTTGGATGCTCAGTTCCAATATAGGCGGATACCATCATCGCGTTATGCAGCTAATTGGTCCGACGGCGATGGGTTGGTACTACGCATTCTCCACTCAAAAACTCTGTTGTTTCTGTGTCGTTCAACCAGAGCAAATGTCTACACGCAATATTTCGGATCTCATAGTTGCGAGCGCGTCCTCTTCTGGTCGCTACGTATCGATTTTGACACAGCAAGGGCTTACAGTGTTCGTATCAAATTTGCAAAAGAAGATTTTCAGTGTAGACTTGGACCACGCAATCAGTTGGAAGATGCACTGGCATACCGATACGTTTCTTATTCTGGTTAACGCTCAGACGCATAAAATACTTCTTTTGAGACCAGAGGATACCGCTCCTGAGCTCGTAAATGTTGTTTTGGACAAATACAACATCATCGAAAATATGCTTCTGTGGCGCACGGGTGCATTTTTACTCCAACGCGATCCGGTGATGCATGGTGAAGGCGCATTGGATCGATTTCATAAAGTTCATAGTTCGGAGCTTCTGCAGTGGTGCGCTGGCTTACAACCACACTCGAATAACAAACGCATTTGTGAACTTTCGACAGACTTATTATTTGGTTCGGCGGCCAGTGTTGCCCTGTCAAACGCTGGATCTTTTCACGAGTTTGATGCTTCAATCTCAAGCAGATCATATTCGATGAAACGGCGAACAAAACTTGGTCACGTTCTACTACTATCACGTAGACCTTATTCAGCCTTCAAAATTTGCCCAGATTCACTCAAGGGGAAGTTCATTTCTAGCGGTATATCACGAATGTTGCGAACTATGTCACCGTCGAAGTCTATTCAAGTACCATGGAGTTGGGTTCATGAGGCACCTGTCATGCGTGCTCACGTGCAGCACGCAGTGGGTGAACCTGGCGATGGTAGTGTGTTCGACGTTGTGCTGAGCACTGTAGCGAATGCAAGTTGTAAAGTCGACTTCTTAATGCGGTTTGACAAGGTGGAACACGCGCTTTCTCTTTTGACTGCTCTTCACGATGAAGACGAAGTCTACAAAGTTGTTCGAGCGCACTCTTCTCCTGCAGACAACCGAACATTTCATGATCGATACAATCTGGGTAGTATGGCAGCTTTACGTCATTATTCGCGGCATGTTCGTGGGACGAATGGATCCCTTCAAGTCGATTTGCACGCTATACAGCACATCATGACATCTTCGTCGGATTTTCGTGTCAAGTCGGGAGATACCGAAAGGTATAAGGTAAAGGGACGATTAGAATTTGTCTCGACTCGCCTGAATGTTTTAGACTCGTATCGTATTTCATGCTTAAAAAGATGTTCACCAGTGGAAGACATCTTGAGGTTACACAGAGCAGGTACGTTGACAAAGGGAGAGTTGTTGAGTCTGCTCTCCTCGTTCGGCGTTAGTGAGCACTGTGCAACGTGTACACACTTTGAGAAACTTGCAAACTTTCAGCTTCCATTAAATTTAGATGCATCACTCTCTTTCAAATCTTCAAGAGATGCCATGCGCATGATCTCAGAGCTGACAGATGCATACGCTGTCAAGTAACTGTTCACCGCCTGTGGTAGAAAAGTGTGTCAAGACCACTAGACTACTTATCCATGACATCTTGAATGTCTTTCAACAGATCGTTGACGATATTTGTATCCGACATGCGATTGGCCATCCCGTATATTGGAGCTTTCGCGTTTTTCACTTCAAAGTCCCCACTTTTGACTCGCCCAACAGCTTCGCGAAGGTCCACAACAAGCGACTGAAGCGAAGGTATGTTGGCAGAGGTGATGCACATGTGAAGCGCTGGGGGACTATGTAAAACAGACAAATGCCATCCCATCTCCGCTAGAATATCGTTCAAAATGTAAATATCAACTTCCTTGCTTGCACTTCTCCACGCAACCACCATAGTGACATCTTCGCCAATGAGTTCTAGGGGAGAAATGTCAGCTATGCTTCGTCGCAAAGACGCCGACGCATGCAAAATGCTATTGGCCTGTCTACTGTAGCCGACGTGTCCAAAGTACATCATTATCGCCCATGTCTGCGCAATAATCCCCCCCGATCGCGACCCAGCTTGAGAAGGAGATATGTACATTCCACCTGTCCAGCTAGACACAGCTGTATATTGAAATTTTCGAATCTGGCGATTTCGATACAAGATCACAGAAGAACCTTTTTGCGCACATCCATATTTGTGTGTATCTATGCTCATCGAGGTAACTTCCGGTACCTCAAAATGATACTTCGGATAAGGCGATACTTTCCCAGATGCACTTTCCGCAAACGGTAGGACGAAGCCTCCAAGACATGCATCCACGTGCAAGCAGCAGCCCCACGGTCGCACACAACTTGCTATGGCCTCTACTGAATCGATCACTCCATGCGGATAACCAGGTGCAGATGCATAAACCAAAATAACGTCTTTGTTCATTTTCCGTTTCAGCTCGGAAATATTTAGGCGACCTTGCTCATCGGTGCCTATCAAAATGAGTTTGATATTGAAATACTCGGCGGCTTTGTATATGGCAGCGTGAGCTGAGACCGCTGCAATCCTATGGTAAAATGAAAGTTAGAATGATGGCATGCACAATTTTAGATCGATAAACTCACATTTCAGGCTTGTTGATGCCTCTTGTAGCACGCATGTAATCACGGGAAGTACGAATCGCGCTCAAGATGCTCTCAGTGCCACCTGAAGTCAAGTTTCCACATACGTCATCACCATTCTTTGCCCCGAGCAAGCACGCAACAAACGATACAACGTCCGCTTCCATCGCACAAATTGTTGGAAATGCATCCCCGTGTAAAGGATTAGTATGCGCGAACATCGAGTATATCGATGTGCACAGTTTGAATGCCTCAGAGGCTGGCGAAACATAAATCGCACCTGACAATCGTTCGGTGTCAAGTGAGGAAGCCTCCTGCTTTAAACGCTCACACTTCGCCAACAGAGCGTCGAAAGATAGACCTGTTTGCGGCAGGGTTGCACGAATTTTCGACCGGTTTCTTCCACCTTTTTCACCTTCCAATTCAGTCACTACTTTCTGCTGAAGTCTACGCACATAACTGCTTACAAAGGGTAACTTCTGCAACGCGTTGGCCAACGCGGGCCTCAGTCCCCGCTGAAGTTCCAAGGAGTAGAAAAGACGACTGCATAGTGCGACCACAAAGATAGTGGTAAGTATTGTGATCAGAACCAGTCGTTGTGGTGAAACTTTTTCGCTGTCAAAAGAGAAAGCGAGTAGTAAGTCTGCTCCGGCACTTTCGAGTGAATGTAGCATCGAGGTGTTCTACTGCGTCACTTGTGATGGCGTGTTAACGTGAAAGTGTAGGTAGCCCGTGTGAACTACGTCGAGTCTTATCAAGCCACGATTTCGCTCGGTAGTGCAGGCTGTACACGCCACACGGCACGGCGCTACGAACGTCAGGACCGTACCATGAACAAAGCTAAAGTTAGGTTACCCTGTTACTTGTATGGGCGTTTTTTTTCATTATATGTATCTCGCATCATCGCATGTAAAACTTGACGCTCCGCTCGAAAACAGCTGTCGTTAGGAACTCGAGAAGTGTTCGGGTGTAACTGCGTAACGCGCGCGGCGCGCGAATGATAGGGATCGTACATCCCGACTTGGGAATTGGTGCGCGTCGACGGTTGGCCACTCGAATACTTCGTTAAAATTTGAAAGCAGGCGGTGCTGAAAGGCTCGTCTTAGACGTAGTTAGTTGTCTGCAGCTAAGTGCAGAAGAGGTGAGAGACGCACTTTTATTGCGCCGAATAAGCCGCTGAAGCGCGACAAGGTCTGCGTTTACACTGGACATCATGATGCATCGCATTGTTTCAAGGAAACGCTTTCGTTTGGTGAGTTTGTACCGGCACGGCTGTTTTCGCTGAAGCTAACAACGTACTGCAGGAAAGCGTGCGGCGTGGGTACATGTACGCGGTGGGTGGCTCCCTTGTAGTATTCTCGGATACTTTCGTGTCTTATTCACAAATATTCGGTGTGCTTGGGCGACGGTAAGTCAGCTGATCTCATCAAAGTTTAAACATTTTTAACAGAGCCGTTCAGATATGTATGCTCGCTGAAGTTAAGCAGCTCGATATCATAATAATTGATCAGGTTCGATTTCGATCGATATTTAGCTTATTCGGGCGTTGATAGTTGTCATTAATAGGTGTTTTTGCCCGTCATTGTGTGCAGGGTGTTTTCTACGGCGAAGATAGTATTTTACTGCCATTTCCCGGACAAGCTCTTAGCTCGGAGGGCAAGTTTGCTGCGAAAGATGTACCGCTTGCCGTTTGATGCGCTAGAAGGGTTCGCCATGTCATTGGTGTGTCATATACTATATTTGTCGTTTTCTATTTCACATGGTTGATCATAGACAGACAAAGTTGTCGTAAATAGTGATTTTACTTCGACGGCGTACACTTCATCCTTCGGTCGCTGGGATGATGTGGTTCCGTTTGTACTCTACCCTACAATCGGAAATATCAGCTCTGTATCGGTAAAGCTTTTTCAATTGTCAACATTTTTCCTTGACATAAATTCAGCACGTACCGCAAGTTTCGTCTTCAAAGTATACTGGGTGCGTGAGAACCAGCCTAGTCAATATCAAACTAACGAAGTTCTCAGAAAAGCTCGACGTTCTTTTTTCCTTTCAATAAATCGTTTTGAACGCAAAAAACGGCTCCATTCCACTATAATTGCATTTGGGGTTCTTCGCAACCGTTTAGCGGTGCAACCGGGTCACATGCCCTACTTGATATTGGCTGGAGGATATGACAAAAGTGTGCAAGAAAACGTGGAGCATTTCCATGAGCTAAAAAGGTATGAGCCTGTGTCTCATTGCTCACTTTGTGTTAATTATACGTGTAGATTGGCAATATCGCTGAACGTCGATCGTGAAACGTTATTTTTACCGTCTGTGAGCGATGCAACAAAACACGCCCTCCTTCAGGAGGCGATAGCACTGCTGTATACACCTGTCAACGAGCACTTCGGTATTACCCCACTCGAATCGATGGTTGCAGGCAGGCCTGTGATCGCTTGTGACTCTGGTGGTCCGTGTGAAACTATCGTTCATGGAGTGACGGGTCTTTTGGTGAGTGGTTCGCCGGAGGTGAGTCAAGAAATTGGTGGTGCCTTCGAATTCTCACCTCTCGATAGGAATTCGCAGAAAGCATGTACGTACTCTACACAAATCCAAGAAAAGCGGATCGAATGGGCGCGAACGGTAAAAGTAGAGTGAAGGACAATTTCAATTTGGCTCGCTTTGCGTCGGAATTAAACACGCTTCTAAAATGACGCATGTCTACCGGTGCTCGACACTGAGAAGGAAATTTGCTCTAGCGTGGAAACCATGGTCTTCACATCTTTCCCTATGCGTTCGCTCCGTAGCTAACGTCGGACAAAATCGAGGTACTTTGACACAAAAACATCCGTATCGTGTTGAGTTCGGCAGCTGTAAAGTTGTTGAAATATAAACCCTGAGCACAGGATTAGACGCGACAAAAAGAAGTTTTTTCCTTCCAAACCTTCAAAAACTCTTCTTTTTTTTGGGTCATCAGGTACGTTTTGAGTTTTTGCTTACGGACAGCGGCAAGTTCCAGCTGTTCAAAAATCGTCATGGACCAATTCATCAATAAACTGATAGAGAAATACGTACTAGAAGATCGAGCACACGGATCCAATCACCAATGTCATCGTGAGCAGCCTTGCATAAACCTTCTAAGGTTTCAGTAGCCCGAAAGTCGATGTCCTTTAATGAAATGAGTAAGCTATCATTCAAAGTACTTCAAACCCACCTTGGGGTTGAGGGTCTTTCTCTCACTTTCGATGAGATGTCTCAGTGACTGACAGTCCAAATAAGTCCGCCAGTTGACCAGTTGACCAGTTCGTTCCTCAGGAATCATGCTGCATTTGCCACATTTTTTCAGGTACAATGCAACCCAGAGAGGTGATGTCTGCGTGAAAGCCGCAGTGAACCCCGCGAGCTTATCAACAAAGGTTAAGTAGAAATGTATGCAACTGTTGAAATAAGCACCTCACTACTCAGTAAATGAACTTCTTGCGCCTGTGTAGTCGCGTCAAGTTTGTGCCGGGGCAACATTAATGTTTCGAACCTGACTTAAAGTAAAATTTGGAACTATACTAATATGCAAGTCTTCCGCCAGAAAGCACATCTCCTACGTGAAGAACGACTTTCAACAACTTTTGAATTCAAATGTTGACAACGCGAAACCTCAGCTGTAAAGCATCCCAGTGTAAACATCCGAGGTATGCTTATATCTAAGTTGTGGTGCTATGCAGTATACATGCAGTATACAGCCTTGCGATGTGGCCTTCGCCGACCGTGCGCGACGTGTGTCGCGGTCTACAACGTTTTACCGTAGGAATACACAAGAGTACAAGTACAAACTAGAGTACAAACTAGAGTACAAACTAGTTTGTACTTGTACCGCTATAATACGCACGCTTGGGGAAATTACGTAACGTAATTTACGTAACGTAAATTACGTTACACGTACAGGGCGTGTGCAATTCGAAGTTTCGCACGCGGCGCAGTTGCAGAAGCAAAACCAGTACAAACTTGCGTCGAAACACACAAGACTCGGACCACTTCCTTCATTATCTTGAGTTGTACAGAGTTTCATTCTCATCCGGCTATGTCTGCGGTAAGCGTGTCCAGTCATTTTGAGATCGAAACTCACACGCTCACAGCAACAGAACCTTGAACTTTACAGGCGCTCAACACTAGGAATGGCGCTGACAGATGCGCTAGACGATATGGTGACTAGCGGTGAGCTCGCTCCACTGCTGGCTATGAAAGTACTGGCCGAGTTCGACAAAAGCATGGCGAGCGAACTAAAAACAACCAGCTCAAAACTAACCATAAAGGGGAATTTACATACTTATAGGTTCTGCGACAACGTCTGGACGTTTCTTCTCGAAGATGTTTGCTTAAAAAGTGTTACGTCACAGGGAAACACGATAGAACATCTAGCACCATCTATGAAGATAGTGGCATGCGATGGCAAAATTCTAGGAGACGCCGCGGGTCACACATAGGCATACGCCATATTGAACATGCACTTCCAGTAGAAGCTTAGCCTAGCTGATCGTACAGTGTACAACCAGATTGGCTGTGCAGCGAGACTTGGCCCTATGATCGATGTCAATGGCGTTAAATGAGCTTTTAAGTTGCAGTACCTTGTATGTATGGTCCATCAAAGCCCCTACGCCACAGACAGTCGCATGATATTGGGTCTCGAACGCCGTGTGCTCGCTCAGCCAACCACTCTACATAGCGACTTTAGTCAGTAGAATACAACAAATATGCAAACGCATGGTCGTACCGTGCTTTTATTTCTCGAATTTACCAAAAAAATACGCGCATCACGAAGATCTTTGTCCGAATCACATACACCGATACAACGCAGGGCCTGTACGAACTCCCCAACAAGTTCGACATCGGCCGCTTCTATAAGACACGGTAGATAGAATCGAAGGAACCTTGCCTCGCGACGCCATTCATCGGGGATCAATGAAAACTGACACCATGCACTTCGAGTAAATATTCGGTGAGTGACGAAGTAACATGTATCTCGAAAATGCCTCGCAGTTGAAAATTTCATCTACTGAAGGTTCAAATGACAACAAAATAATACGAAGAGATCTTACCGGAAGGATTAGTGCACCTCGAGCCGCAAGGAGTGCATCTACTTTCATTGCGTTCGTTCCTGGGATCCCAAGGTCATTACCGCTCAGAAAGAAGGACCACACCATTGCAGTACTGAGCTCGTCGAATTTATTGCTACATTGATGGTTGTTATCTTCGCCTGTCAAACCCAAATACTCTGTCAGAGTTGTATTCAACTTCACAGCACTCCGCCTGATGAGCCCCCATAGTCCATCGTGTTCGTAGCCAAGACGACGCAACACATAGTAACCCTCGTTGTAAAAGAGGAAATCTTCGATCGAGTATATTCCATCTATGCTTGCATTCTGCATCAACCAGAGAGCGGAAAAGCGATGCAATATAGCATCAGTCGTCTCTCGAACTATACCGGTTGATATTTCACGAAAAAAGTAGAACGTAGCGAGTAAGTCGCTACCCCAAACTCTAAAAAAGGTGTTTCGTCTCAAGCTCTCTCTCTCGATAAACTGAAGAGCGTCTATCACCACTCTATTCAGATGGTAAGTCGCACTTGATAAATCAAATTCGCTCTTCACAGAGTCACGCGGAGTTGAAACTTGCATATATTTTTCACACGGTAAGCCAAGCGCCCGGCCTACTGTATCGCCAGGAGTTGTCTTTTGCGCAGTCGCTGAGTTCGTTGCACAGTTGAGCGGTACTAGTTCCCAAGTAATACATGACTTTTCACTCGTCCTATGGTACAGTGGGAAATGCAGGCTCATACTCAGGCGGTCGTGTGTGATGCTCTCACGTGAAGAAGATACGACGTTACTGATTCCGAACAGATGGTAAGTAGCTAGATGATATACGTATTGAATCGCCCGAAGTCGCGATGTGAAAATCAGTGCAACGTCGTTGTGCACGCTTTCGAGTACTCTGCGCATAGTTGCTGACGCCTGTAGCACTTCTGATTGATTTGAATTGAGCTCAGCATTAAGTGCTTCGTGGAAAGAATGGATAGAATATTTCCCCAGTATATTATATATCCATTCACGCGTCACTAACGTGTTGAAACTTTGTTCGCAGTGGCGAGCAAAACACCATATTGATCTTCGCAGCAAAGTTTTTGAGTGACGATGTACGCCAGCGTAACACAGTTGACGGAGTAAATGACTACGGAACTTGGTCAAAATAACCTTGTTCAAGCTTTTCAAATCAAACCAAATACGGTGCGATAGATCGTGTCGAGATGCTGCATGAACGTATGAAGAAAGTAATCTGAAAGCATCGCACTCCTCGAAATTGAAGCTGCGTGCAGAGTGCTGCCGTTTTCTCTTGCGGTCCGATATTTCTAGCGAATGTTCTCGGAACTCGATAAGGCTTTCAACCGAACCCATCCGACAAACCTCGTGCAAAGCACCATTCAAACTATTGTGCTTGAAATTTTCCATCGATTGAGCCACTTGTATCTCAACACATGCGAATAGCCTGTGAAACCATTCTGTCCAATCGTAAGAAGGGTTTAATTCTGGGACATCTGTATCCTTGTTCGAGCGTGCATACGCCAATGTGGTCAAGATCTGATGATTAAAATAATTATGTCGCTCGGTATAATTGCCCGTAGTTACTTTCGGCGACTCCAGAGCACTTTCTAAGTTGTCGCAGATGATTGTAACAAATCTCTCCAGTCTCCCATGCTCGTATTGTACGATTCTTTCGCAATGGCATAAATGTGGTCCGAGTGCTTTCACGAGGTTAGACATCTCTTTCGTAGCATCCGCACCTACAAGAGTGAAAATATCAACGCTGTTTCCATGTGCGACACTTGCCGACTGATCAGAATGATCGCGGCGCACCAAAAAGGCACCTGAGAAGATTGAGTCGAGCTCTATTTGTTTCGCCTTGCGAAGTCTTCTCTTTTGATTGTCGATATCTCCGATTGCCACTCGTTCGCTGGTTCGAGATATGACAACAGTGTACATACGATATTCACTCGGCCGCTTCGAGAGATTTTTCATGAACAGTGAGTCTTTCAACAAGCGTCGAATGTCGCCGTCCACTTTCCGCTCATCACATACATGAAGCAGTGTGTTAGACGTATCTAAAATACTTTGCACGACATTTCGTGATCTCATATCTGACATTCGCACAGGTGGTAAGTTCACGAACGTTGAATCAGTTTCGTACAAGGTAGCACCGGGTACTTCGATCACTATCCCCTTAATTACGCTCCATATCAGGTTTTCAGGAGAGGAAAACCGCTGCACAAAAATATGGGCTTTCCCAACGTGCTCTTTCAATGTGTTCCCCGTCTGGACGTTCACACTTGGAGTGTATGTCAGGGTATTTCCCAGTAACTCATGAAAGAAGTCTTTCTCCTTGAATGACAGTTGATCGCACCTTTTAATCAAATTCTTCAGTGAAATTGAGCGTTGTAAGACCGACTCATCAACTTGTACGTCAGAAAGTAGAGATGCTGCGTGAGAATCGATTCCCTCTTGAGATAGAGACTGAATGAACGCTTCGAGTTGGTCGCGCTAAGATTTTCATCATGATTAAATTAAGACACTGAGAAAAAATCCGATGATTTCTTACCTCGTGTATTCTTGCTGACGCAGCGCCCTCAGCCTGCGAAAGTATTCTTTGTACGTCTTCATCGTTCTCGAAGACGACCCGTACTCGTACTCTTGTACTACATTGGACTTTATATATAATGTGCGAGTGTTCGATATTTTCAGGCAATATCTCATCCCTTTCAGCTGTGATGTGATTGTGAGTTGTCGTGAGCTGCTCAAAAATGTCTTCAAGTTGTGCATCGGTGGGAGATGCGTCGCATCTCTTACTAGTGTCGTATGAAAGGGTGTATGTCGCCACAATATCTTCCTGATTTATCAAGCTGTGATATGACTGGTCACTTATCATGCGTTCTTTCACAATTTCGTTTATCAACGCTGCTTTGTGGGCGAAGCTTCGGCCCATAACTACCACATTCATACGACTAAGAAGTCTGTTACAGTATCTTTTCGCTCTTTCCACGTCCGCCAAGATTTTTTGAATGAGTCCGCCGCAAGGTAAAAGTATATTGTTACCAACCAGCGCTCTGTCTAGTCTCTGCTCGAGACGTTCCAGAAACAGTTCGAGCGAACGCAGCTTACTGCGTTGAGTAGCCAAGTTGTTCTGCATTATTAACACTGTGTGATTCATCTATTGAATCTTGCTTCGTACCGCCATCGGTACGTACTCCTTAGCAGCCATCATCGTTACTTCGCTAGAAACGACCGTGAGCACAACTCTCGAGCATAATTCCGCGCTTACAAGATTTTCCCACGGCGCAATACACACACTGTAGTGTGATCACTACGTCCGGTTTCAGATTTCAATGTTTTCTAACCGTTTGTTATCAATGTTCCACGCGCGATGCACGCACGTACGTCACAGTTCTTTGCGGCTATCATTCCATATGATAAAAAATGCCGATACATACGGGTCACGCAGACACAAATATAGCAGTATATCAATATACTGGTATCATATGATATAGTAGTTTGGCGGAGGCTCGATACTTCAATACATCGTCGAGTCGACGACGTCGACTGATATAGTTTGTCGCCGGGACAATAACGCATCCACGGTCACTTTTGCGTTGGAGAGCAACACGCGCATTCAGGGCATAACACGTGACAGCGAACTTCTTATCGCGAACACGCGCGAAAAAGGTTGTAAAAACTACATAGTAAAACGTTGTCGCACGCATAAAGGGCGGGCTACCATCTGTACCTCATATAGGACGTGACAGCGACGCCGCAACCTTACTTGTGACGACCATACGAGAGAAGGCCGTTTACACAGATCGGTGTTCTGTACTATTTCGATTTCCAAAGATTTTGCATTTTAAGACAACATGGGGTCGCAACAAACTAGCTTACTTGTTGCAGCGAGGCACGTGGGAAGCAAATTAGTGGACTCCATACGGGTGCCTTATGTTTGCGTCGAGCAAATGGCGCCAGACTTTATCGTTACACCAAATATTTGCATTCTGTATGCTTCGTTAAACTTTGTCTTGTCGAATCCCGACGGTTTTCGAGATCGTCTCGCTTCTGTTGCGCATAGATATTCTTTGTGCGTGGTGATGATACATGTGGATGACGAGGCTGCAGTTCACGCTTTACCTCGAATCAATTCACAGTGCCTTTTCCACTTCTGCACTTTGATTTGTGTGTTTTCACTGCTCGAGGTCGGACTGTACTTAGAATCAGTCGTGTCGCTGAGCGATCGGTGCACGTCACAAAACATATCGAGTACTGGAAGTGATTTTTCGCGTGCGTCGATAATACTGAGTGGTCTGAAGCATGTTGGCAAAAATGATATTTCTTCACTCCTACAAAACTTCAACGCGTTGTCCGATATATTTCGAGCAGACGAATCCAAGCTCTCATCGATACCTGGCATGGGTAATCGAAAAGTACAGTGTCTAATGCGGGCATCGTGCGGCCCATTTGTACTGAAGTAATCGTCAGACACTTTGCATTGCGTCTTTTAGGTCTAGCTATGAAATGTAAAGAAAGGCAGCGATTATGTATCGCGTACCCGTCAAAAGCGGTGCGCCTGCGTGCAAAAGAGAGCTCCTGAAAGCAACAAGCTCACCAACATTTGGGCGTATTAGAAGCTGGTGCTCTTCGAAAAGAGTGCCACCGCCATCGTATTCACTCTCATCGTTTAATGCTAAAGTTAGAGACCAGTCGCCCTCATCGGTGTGCAGAGGTAGAAAGCGTTGTCCATGTGTGGCGTCGTATTTCACAATGAACGCATCATGGACTTTAATATCGTGCACTGCCACTCCAGGAATCGCGTTACTAAGTAATGGACAAATCGTATTGACCATTAACTCGTTCCAGGCGTCGATAAGCTCTGGAATGTCGTGGATGGGTAAATCTGTTGTTGGCACAGCGCGGTGTCGGCGTTTGCTCCAGCCATTAGCCCTCTTTGCCGCACTTTCAGCAATTTTTACCCAACGTGTACAACTCACCGGTGAAAGTATCGGTTGTGATGACAGCATAATACCATGAACGCCGGTGGGTTCCAAGTTTGAGACCTCCACATTTGCTTGTACGCTCGCCAGGGATGTATTGTACGCGCGGTCTTTCCTAACCTGTTCTGCAAGTGATTCATATCCTGGAAACATCGCGTGCGCCGCGTGCCATATTTCGTGCGCAGAGCCCCATTTGCCCTGACCCAATACAGCTTGACCGAGAGAGTGTAGTAACTCGGGTCCAATCCATTTTGTAAGCGCAAAGTTGAACACAGCTTCAGACTCCTGAAACTTTTCTTCTTCGAGGTACTGCAGGCCCAGTCGATACAACGCTCTCTCTTCTAAATCGTGATGATACTCCTTCTTCTCCCAGCTGCATCTAGCACACGCGCACCAAATGCCAAATTGTGACACGAGCCTGTGTCGGCGAGTGTCGGCTAGACTTGACATGCGTACAAAAGATATCGTGAGTTGCTCGTGCTCAGAAATATTCTGAAGAGCTATTAACTTCGTTTTCAGTGCGCCCGAATCGTAAACAACTTCTACCTGTGTATTTGGCGAGCAGCTATGAGCGAGCCCCAAGAGACGGGGAGAAAAGATCAGCAAACGGTAGCTCCTATCACCATAGAGAATAAGTTCACGAGAAGAACAGTCCGATCTGTTTTTAATCTGCACAAGCTGTTTTTCTCGCACGATCGCGTCCTTTGCGCTGCTAGAAAGCAAACGACTACTTTGCGCTAGTTTTGCAACACGTTGTTCAGTTAGACCCGCTGAGCTAAAAGAGTCCAACGAGACAGGCTTGAAACGGAGCTCGATTATAGCCGCAAGATGGGAAAATACTTCAAGAGTCAAGTCGCGTAGAGTTCGCTGAACAATCTCATCTGTGAAATGTGACCAAAAGGCGACCAGTAACCCCCATGCTTGACAGAGGTTATCTTCCATTTGGTTCTGAACATACAGAAAATCTTCGTAGCGAACAACTTCACGGTCTAAAATACTCCGGGAAGCAACCGCGCTCCAAGATAAGCTGAAGTCTGCCGCGTTTATCAAAGTATACATTGTCGTCGTTGATGCCGGGTCCATCGTTTTAGCAATGATGGTGGCTGTTAGCCAAAACGTCTCACTTGTATGCAAGCAGAATCGATGGAACTCAGTGGATGCGCTCCTGAAAGCGAAGCTGTCGCCAAGGCAGCATAATGCGTGCCAACCAAAACGTGATTGGTGACCTATTGATTTTTGAATGCATGCATCAGAACAGAATTTGGACAGACAAGATGACCCGAAGGGACAAGTCTTTGCTCTAGGTGTATTTTTATATGAACTGTTTTCTGTATCACTGTTGTCACAGTCACCGGCGACAGCTCCGTGCCTTTTTCCGTCCAGTGTACAGTTCGATATTTCAGCAAATGAACGGCACTCGCACAAGCAGTGTGCGCAGAGAACGTTCACAGCGCCTTCCTTTAATTGCACACCGAAAACATCATTTTCTACTATAACTGTGTCGCCTTTGTCAAACTGTTTTGCAGCTAGCATCCTCGTTTGCTGCGCTCTTCTGAAGTAAACAGCGCACTAGTATGATCTCAGAAAAATGTTTGCACTGAAAGGCCGCTGCTCATTGTAGGTGTCGACGTTTGCGGCACTGTATGATCACGCGCATCAAAATGAGTTAGACTTGCCTGTGTTTATAGTTGTATGTGTCACTTGAACTGCTTAAACTGCGAACGTCATTCGCCGTCGTCGGTGACTTAAATCGCGCTACTGTCAGATGAAGAGTGTGCGAATCGGTGTCGACGTTGCTGGAAACGGTCGCCCCTTGAGTACGCGAGCGCATCGGCGCTGTAACAGGTTTGTATTCACCTCTGTAACTGAATTCATTCTCCAACTTATTACTACTCTAGCTTTCAGAAGGCCATGCACGACATCTGTGACAATCGAGTAGAGATCCATTCAACATCGGAAGCGGTATGTTCAAAGTTGTGTTAAGATTAGAAATTCAAGGTGTTTTCAGCTTCGCGATTCCGGAAGAGTTGCGTTAGAAAAGTCGATTGGATTGTGGTAAGTTTTTTTTTCTTCTCGAGGTTCAGGGGCTCACACCTTCCAGTCACGTGGCAGATGGTTTGTCTGGTGCCAATTTCAAAGCACACGAGTTTTTTTCACACCTTGACGGTGCGTGCAAAATGGGACGTTGTTTGCTCGTAGGTTCTGCGCTGGTATCTACGCAAAAACTTCTCAGCGAGTGCGTTGCAAAGTCACAGACCTGTTGTTTTGACACTCAAATTCAATTATCGCAGAAATGCAAGACTTTTCCCGGAAGGTACATTACTTATTTGTGACACACAATCGAACGGCAAGGGCAGAGGGTGAGTTTGCGTATTCACATCGCCTGTATACACATGAGCAATTTGAACAGCGACAACTCATGGACGTCACACAAAGGTTGCTTAATGTTTTCTTTTACATGCAACTTCAGGTGAAATTTCGTCATGTCGACGCGATCGAGTCTCACAACTTAACTAGAGACGGTCGTACACTTCCTTGCGTTCAGTACATTGCGAGTCTGGCTTTGGTTGAGGTCGTTGTTTCTTGTTTGGCAGTGTCTGTGAACTTGATTTTTTATGTTCCTAGGCTGTGAATGAGTACACCGCACGCGTGCAGGGCCGTGTTGGCGAAAAAGAAGTGCTTCCTGGCTTGAAGATCAAATGGCCAAACGATTTATATTATGATAACCAAAAAGTGCGACGAAAATATATGAATTTGTAGCGCATTTAAATATTACCCAGATAGGCGGGATATTGTGCAACTCTGCGTACAGCAATGGTGCCTTCTGTACAACTATTGGAATCGGATTCAACTTGCACAATAAGGTACCGTAAAGATAAGCTGGAATCTTAGAGTTTAAGGCGATGTATCTAGGAACCAACGTTGTGTTTGGCCGACGTTCTTGAACAGTATGCCGCACAAAGTGTCAGTCAATCTCAATATTTTAGCCTCGCATTTTCTAACCGGAGAGCAGTTGAAGCGTGAAGTTCTGGTGGCAACCTTCTTAGGTGAAGACTATATTATTGAAGGTGGAACATGTACTTACACAGTGACAGGGCATTTTACGCGTTTGAACCTGACCTTTTGCGAGGCCGGTTTTAAAAGTATCAGGGTGAGGAAATGTTGTATGACATTCAAGCGAAGCTAACCTTGCTCCGTAGGGCGAGTATACCAAGCACTGGCTGCACACGAACCAGTCAGTCACAATAGTGGAAAACGAAGAGGGTGCTCTTCGGCACATTGAAATGACAGTAAAAGGTCTGACTGAGACTGGACTTCTTCTTGCTGGTAAGAAATTTTACTTTGGAAAACCGTGAACAGTTTTATGTAGTATTTTGCAGAGGACAGTTACGGTAGTAAATTTGAACTAAGTCCAGACGGAAATGGTTTCGACTTTTTTTCCGGTTTAATAAGGCGAAAGTTGCCGCGGGTATACTAGGACCGGACTTTTTTATGGCACAGCTATTTCTTGTAGACATTCATCTACGGCATGGATTCGAGAATTTCAGAAATGAAGCTTGTGAATTTGTTCACTTATATTTTTACCATCCAACCTGACAGATGTTTTTAGTCGTTCTGCCTTCATCGCATTGTAATCTCTACACTTTAGATATGCGTTGAGTCCAATTGGGACGTCTTTGCCCAAAAACGTTGCCCCCGCGCGGACTAGTTTTAAAGATAGTGATGCGCCGTTGCTCAATATGACTAGTTCTTCTCCGATGGTGACATGTTCCGTCGACATTTCAGCCGCATCTCTTGGGTTGCGATCGAACGTGGCGTCAAAGTGAGAGTCGCATTGCGTCAAAATGCGACGCAGTGCACTTTGAGCCTGAACAGTTCCACTCAATATCGAGTAAAATACGTCAATGGAATCGGTCACAGAGAGGCCTGCCGATTTGCGGAGCTTTTGGACGCGGTTGACGACTTCTCTAGAAAGCCCCTCGTCCAGCAGAGACTGATCTATCTCTAGATCAAGTATCAATATCAACCCATCAGCATCGCAAATCGCATCTTGTTGTTCGTGTAATCGATCGCCAAACTCATATTTGATAAGAATGTCGTCTGATCCTAGCGTGAACTCTTCAATTTGCACTGACCCAGTTGTCAAAAACGCATCTATCTCTTCCGTAGACATACACTCTACAGCTACTTTGACTGCCTTCATATGCTTGCCGACTTTCTTACCAAGAGTTGCAAAGTTAGGGCATGCTCTTTGTGAAACAAAATTTCGAGTTTGAGTAGAGATTTCAAGAGAGCGCACATTCAACTCAGACATGACGTAAGCTTTCAGGTCAGTTGAAAGACTACTCAAAAAGTGTTCATCATTATGAACCACTAAAGCGGTTGAAAGAGGTAGCTTCAGAGGTTTAGCACGCCGTTCGCGAATCATTCGACCCATCTCTATGATATTCTGCATTCGAGATACTGATAATTGTATCTGTTCATTTTCAATTCCAGAGTCAGCGCTTGGAAATTCGCAGAAGTGCACACTCGCCGCAGCATCTTTCATGCATTTTCTCAGGTTCTGGTACATGGTTTCGACGAAAAAGGGTGTGAATGGTGCCATTGTTTTGCACAGTGATAGTAAAACGGCATATAGCGTGTTCAATGCTTGCAACGAGTCTTCGCTATTGCCTTTCAGACGCCCACGATTGTACCTTACGTACACATTTGTGAGCTGCTCTATGAACTGCACCAATCTGGGCACTACCGTGTATAATCGGTACTCACGCATTTCGACTTTTATGAAAACGATCAGCGAATTCGACGCAGCCAGTATCCACGTATCTAATGGATTCTCGACAGTAAATCCTGCTTGCTTTGGCACAAACGGCATATTCGTTTCGACTTCAATTCGTAATATGTTTTGAATAAGAAAACGATAAGCATTATACCACGGCAAAAATACGTCTTTAAGCACAGCAAATACACCTTCTTCTTTGAATCGCAATGGCTCCGCTCGAACGACGGGACTATTGATCAGATAAAGGCGCAACGCGTCCGCACCGTACTTGTTGATAACCTCGTTCGGGTCTGGATAGTTCTTCAGTGACTTGGACATCTTTTTACCATCCGCCGCCAGTACTAGACCATTACATATCAAATTTTTGAACGCAGGACGGTTGAAAAGCGCAGTTGACAATACCATCAACGTGTAAAACCAACCTCGAGTTTGATCTAGACCCTCGGCAACAAAGTCGGCAGGGAACCTCTGCTCAAAGTTTTCGCTATTTTCAAACGGAAAATGTTGTTGTGCGTAAGGCATGCTACCACTTTCAAACCAGCAATCAAAAACATCTTCCACTCTGTGCAAAGCTGGAAAGTCAGGGCCGCGTTGAGATGGTATTGTCAAGTGGTCAATCCTGTGACGGTGAATGTCAGAAATACTGTTGCAACCGGTCAACTTTTCGAGTTCCGCAATAGAACCAATAACGATAGTTTCATCGCCGTCGGGAGACTGCCATACCGGCATTGGAGTGCCCCAATATCTGTTGCGCGAGATTGCCCAATCACGGGCACCTTCAATCCAGTTGTGAAAACGTTTCTCCTGGACGTAAGCAGGCACCCACTTTGTTTCAGCAGTATTCTTAAGCAGTTCGGATTTGATTTGTTCGACTCGTACGAAGTACGAAGAAACCGCCCGGTATATGAGTGGGGTTTTAGATCTCCAACAGAACGGATATGAGTGCACAATCCGTGCGCTATCTAGTAAAAGACTCTTATCCTTCAGTAGTTGAATCACGTGTTTATCAGCATCTTTGATATATAAACCAACAACCGACTCAGGGGCTTCTTTGGTGAAACAGCCATTTGCATCCACCGGATCTGGCAGCATACGTCCTTTCTCAATAATGCCGTTTTCAATGCATACACGATAGTCATCTTCACCGTACGCGGGCGCTTGATGTACAACTCCTGTCCCCGAATCGCTAGATACGTATTTGTCACACGCAACAACAAACGCATTTGCACCATATTCCTCATTGAAGGTGTCAAAAAGCGGCGTATACCGATAACCTTGAAGTTCAAGCCCTTTGACTATCTTTTCGATCTTCCAGCCGTCGGAAAGTACGTTCGACTTCCCTTTTTTCGTAGCGCCAGGAATGAAAGACTTGCGCAAGTCAGCGACTATGAGAACGTCGCTGTCAGTGTTTCTCAGATAGCAGTAGTCAAACTCAGGGTTGACGCACAAGGCCATGTTTGCTGGAAGCGTCCATGGCGTAGTTGTCCAAGCTACAAAAAACGTATTTGTCTCATTCTGTAAAGGGAACTTTACTAAGACGGCAGGGTCTGATACATCACGGTAATCAAGACCAGCTTCAAAGTTTGAAAGCGGTGTATTACACGCAGTTGAATACGGCATCACCTTGAACCCGCGATAAACGAGACCTTTTGCGTGAAGTTGCTGAAAAACCCACCAAACGCTCTCCATGAACGTCGGATCTAATGTCTTGTAGTCATTGTCAAAGTCTATCCATCGCCCAACACGTGTGATTGTTTTGCGCCACTCGCTCGAGTAGCGCATAACAATACTGCGACACTCTTCATTATACTTGTCTATGCCCATCGCAAGTACGTCCTCTTTTCCTTTAATTTCGAAAAGTTTGTCAATCTCGTGCTCGACCGGCAAACCGTGACAGTCCCAACCAAACCGGCGTTCAACATGGCAGCCGTTAGTCGAAGCATATCGAGTGACAATATCCTTGATAGTTCCAGCAAGAATGTGTCCATAATGTGGTAAACCTGTAGCAAATGGCGGTCCGTCAAAGAAGACGAACTCTTTCTGTCCGACTGTTCGTCTCAACTGTTCTTGAAAAGCATCTATTTCTTCCCAGAACGCTAAGATTTTCGTTTCTTCGTCTGGAAAGGAGTAATCTTTCCCTTCGATCACGGCTTCAAACGTCGGGTACATCACTTCATCCACACTTCCGCGAAAGCGTCTTGGTGTATGGGATGCGCTGCACCGGCTGGCCTTCTGCGGTCGTACGTACTCGGGTTCGAAAGACCCAAGTCGAGGTTAAATCGTCATCTCTGAGAGATAATGACACATGAGATGAACCCAATCCCGTATTATAGTGATACTAATGCATATGTCTAAACTACGCGACCTAGAACTACATATAGACCTAGCGTGTATGAATAAGCATGAGACAAGCACGCACGACATCCATCGCGACTTATAAACCCAAGGTTTCTCGATCTCCATGTCTGCTGTTTTTTCCTTCTGAGTGTCGTGGAGCATCATATTTCGGCGTTGAAATGCATATCAATAAGCACGGCGATGCGTTGCGTAATATGGCACTCTTCGCCCTATCTGCATCGCTTTGTGTGTGAGGCGAGACACGATCGGCACACTGCTTCCAGGGCACAACTCGGGCAAGCAAATCGCGAAACGTGATTTTTTTAGTGACACAAGCACGCGTGCGCACTTGCACATACTTGTTATTCAACATCGGCGTGCGCGCTGCTCTGTCACTCGTTTGTCGTTCCCACAGCGTGACGACGGCATGTCGACAGCAAACTCTCTCGTGGAACACGTTGCCCCCCCATTAGACGCTTCGTCCAAACACACTAGAGCATGTCGGCGATGTGGTTTGGTGAAAACGTTCGATCAGGTAAATAGTCATTCAATCAGTACGGTGTCGTCTGTGAGCTTTTGAAACAGTTTTTGGAAACTGGTTGTGAAAATTGCCCAGCTTTTTCCATGACCGACCGAGTGGGCGTTTCAGAAAATACGTCACAGCAATTCTCTGGGTGAGTTACTCGTTTCAAGCTATCGGTCTTTCATTCAGTTCGTTTACAGGATTGTTTCCGTCCAAGATCGAAGTGCTAGTTGGGTAGCCAAGTGGCTCCGAAAGGGTACGACGAGTTGTTTAGCAAGTAACTTTATCTTACAATTTTGTTCACAGATCATCTTAGACCAGGGTGTTATGCGCTAAAAATTAGTGATTAGCGAAGCACGACCGGCGTTCTAACCATTCCCCGGGACGATTTCCCATCTAGATTCTGGCCACTGGCAACTCAACAACACTTTGCAGATGCGATGATAAAAAGATTTTTGCCATCTTCATCTCATCAATCTCATCATGTTGCGACATCTCCTCCCAGGCGCACCTTATCTTTCACAACTTGAAGCATGTTGAGAAATCCACTTGTTCTAGACGGGGTCAAGCTTTGGTTTAGCCCGAAACGTTCAATGAAAGTGGGTGGTACATCTAGAATAGTTTGTTTGCTCCCGCCGCTCAATCCTTCAACGATGAGTGCGGCTAATCCTTTGGTTAATTGTGAGTCGGAATCGGCGTTAATGATGACCCGTTCGTCTATTATTTCCACTGAAATCCACACCTATATGCACATGTTAGTCTTGGTCAACTCGTTCACGTTTCATTAAGACACAAACACACACACACACACACACACACACACACACACCTGTGAAGTACAACCGGGCACCTGAAACGAGTTTGATTCAATGCGAATCACCCATGTCTACATGAGACGTACCTTGTTGGCTTCCACTCGCTTATCCTATTCGAAAATAATCAATTCATCATCCACACGAGTCGCAGTGTTCTCACCTTTGGCAACGGTGGTAGTTTTTTTGCCAAGAAAAGCAGTTGTTTGTAACGAAGCATCGGGTCTGGAACCTAGTTCAAGTTATCAAAACGGTACACACATGCCACCTTTCAGGCGTACCATACTGAACGACCTCATTAGCTTTGTCAGGGTTGGTGGATATAGATCTTCCCCCCCCGTGGCTCGTGACACCAAGGTGCTTTTCCGATTCCTTATTTTTTCGCACTTCGCACCGGGCCGGGACTTCCCCAGAAATAAAGAGCTCACTCTATGGCCGAACGTGACATGCGATGACATGCGCGTGTTTCCCTGTGACCACGTATACGAGCGTTGATAGACTGCAGTCTAGCGCCAGAGAAGGTACGTCTCGCGCTCGACGGCGTATGATAAAGCAATCAGGGGCTTTCATAAATATTTCTGCCTATAGATTTTCATATAGTATACATAATTACGCTTTATCTCTCCTAGCTATATCAAAAATATTTTGACGATCCGCTGAATCATGATTTCACTTGAACTATAAGACAACGAAACGACGTATATACGTCGTTATATGAGCTAGATACGCCAAGTACATTTGGTATACAACGCTGCAGCGGAGCCGCCACGCGATCGCACGAGACCTCGTGCGGCCGCCGAGTTCGACCACATCAACGCACGAGTAGACGTTGAAGTAGCTGATACTTTTGACCGCGAACGAATTTGCGTGGACACGAACGATATGGTGCGTCGCTGATACGATACTCCGCGTCAAGTGGCTGCCTTCGAGCCCGCGAAAGACCTCTCCCCGGATAGGTCGGACGCAACAGATGGTTTTCGTCGCGCCTTACTGACGAATTCACGCTGGTTTCCACGTCCATAGTCGAGCAAATTTTGGGGTACTGATTCCGATTCTAGCGGAACGAGCGAAGACGATTCGGAAACTTCTTCTGACTCTTCTTCTTCCTCTTCTTCTTCTTCTTCTTCTTCTTTGTCATCCTCTGAGTCACAAGACAGTTTTAAAGGAGCTTCAAAGTATGTATACAATACAAATCAGTCTTATCAACGTATACTGATCTCGCTTCGTCCAGATACTTGCAGGATGATAGCTCCGACAGCTCTGAGGACGACAGAAGGGTGATTCAAAGCGCCAAGGTATCGTGTTTTCTCTCGACTTGACGTCAGCGACTAAACACTTCTTTTGCAGGAGCGTAGACACGCAGAAATCAGAGCAACAGTTTCTCAAGTTTTGAACGATGCAAACAGCAACGAATGGGGATCTCTGGTCAAATCATTTGAGAAGCTCATCAAGCAAGTTGAGAAGCACTATGCGACGCCCGAGCGCATTTCAACTTTTGTCAAACGTGCTTTAAAGCAGATTACCGGCACCGTTGAATCTGCGTATGCGGACAAAGAACATCGGCAGAGCTTGTCGACCACGGGCTCGAAAGCGTTGTCAGCCCTTAGACAGCGAATTGGCAAATACGTCAAGGCAAACGAGTTGGATTTAGATGCCGCCTCCGATAGCGATTCTGCAACTGATGAAGGGTTCGGCGCGGAGAACGTGGCTCTGAACGCAGGATTAGAACCAGATAAGAAAGACAAAAACTACCTACTCTACGCAGACAAGAAGGAAGTAACGTTTGAAATGATCGATGAAAAGTTGAAAGATGTGACCGCGTCGCGGGGCAAAAAAAGTACGGATCGTCAAGTTGTCGTGAAGCACTTGACCTATATTGCAACTCTTGCGAAATGCCCAGCACAAGAAGTCGAAATATTGCTCCATATTATAAGTGCGCAGTTTGACATGACTGGTAGCATGTCTTCACACATGCCAATATTAACATGGAGAAGTTGTGTCGCAAATATTCTTAGACTTTTGCTACTTCTCCAAGCCAACAAGCACATTGAACTCATTGAGAAAGGAGAACCATCCGTGCGCCCAGACAAGGATGAGCTATTAGGTGGTTCGCCGGTTCAACTAGCAGGCTCTCTATGCGCTTTCACAGAGAGATTGGACGATGAGTATGTGAAGTCATTACAAAATATTGATCCCCACACGAAGGAGTATGTCTCACGACTGCAAGATGAATGCTTCTTGTTGATGTTGATACACGAAATCCTGGGCCACTACTTGCGACAGAACGACTGTGAAAATCGAGTAAAACTCTCTCTCCGGCTTTTGGCTCGTCTTCACTGCAAGAACGCAACGTCGTATGATGCGATGAGACGTTTTGCAAACGATCGGGTCGATCACATAACCGCTACATCCTTAGAAGCTGACGAGTTGCGAGCAGATGTGCAAGTGTCGAATATGGAAGCTTTCTTTGCCAAGGACCTCACCGAAACTTTGATAACTGATGTAAGTGCATGGTTTCCACAAGGTTTCATATTCCCAGCAGATACGCTTGACATTACGATGCGCAACTTGACAGAATATGTATACGCTTCGGGAGATCAGCGATCAAAAGTTAGGGCTATCCTTTACGACACGTTTCACAAGTCCACGTGTGGAGACTTTCGTGGGGCGAGGGAGCAACTGTTGATGTCTCATCTTCAGGAGAGTATACATTACATGGATATCGACACGCAAGTGCTGTTCAATCGATGCATGGCGCAGATTGGTCTCCATGCTTTCCAGCACGGCTCGTTTAGTACCGCAAAGACATGTTTGGCCGAGTTACTGTCAAGTGGTAAAGTCCGAGAGCTCCTCGCGCAGGGTTTTTCTCCAGGACGATACTCGACTGAACGCAACTTTGAACAAGAAAAATTAGAACGAAGGCGTCAAGTTCCTTTTCACACTCAAATCAACGTGGATTTATTAGAAAGTATTTATTTGGTATCAAGCATGCTCACAGATACACACATCATGTTCAACAAGAACAAGCAGCCTCGTATGCTGAACCGCACATACCTCCGACTGATCGAAACGTTTGATAAGCAAACATTCAGTGGACCTCCAGAAGGGATAAAAGATACAGTTATGTGCGCAGCGAAACATCTTATCGAAGGAGACTGGCAGACAGCATCGAACTACGTAACAGAAATGCCATGCTGGCCTCTATTACCTGGATCTGAAGAAACACGCAAATTCGTACTCGATCTCGTGGTCGTTGAGCTGAAGCGAGAAGCTTTGCGAACGTATGTATTCCAGCGAGCTTCGCACTACGAGAGTATTTCCATTGACACATTGAGCTCCATGTTCAACATGAGTACTGAGTCAGTCCAAGCAAGTATCAACACATTACTCTCTGCAGGACTTGCCGGTTCCTGCGATGCCCCAACATCTAGCTTCGCGGTACACGCCATTGGGCCGACAGACCTCCAAATAGCCGTCACGGCGTATGCAGAAAGTTTGACGGTGTTATTGGACGCAAATGAACGTTCACTAGGGAATCGAATTGAATCGGAAAGCACTATTCCACTGGATGACGAAGACTTGCACTGGAGACAGCGTGACTCACGCTCACATCGATACGATGAGCGTGACGAATCAAAACCAAAGGCTTCACGATCCAAACTCATGGCTCGTGGCGCTAAGAATGCTACAATTGGTATCAATAGACTTTCCAAGGGGCGGAAGCAAGAAGTCCGTGATAAAACAACCAAAACAGAGTTTGCCAGCAGATCAGGAGGGAGATTCACTCGCACGTAGCCTTGCACAAAGTAAAGAATAAAAGATGTCGTAACTCCTTTCACGAATCGTAGTACGACTTAAGATCAAGTAGCGCGTTATGAATAGTTCGCACTGTCAGTGAATGTCATTCATCATTAATTAACTTTCTCCTATCGTAACGTCACTCCTGCTCCAGTATAAACAAGCCCCTCATCAATTCGCAACTTTTGTTGTTGAACAAGACACTCAGAAATCCACATAATGTTCCGCAACTCTTGCTCGAAAAGTTTAACATAAGCAACAAAGATGGCGTATCCTGACTCGCATCTAAACGCTTCCTCGGATAGGAACAATTCTTCATCGTAAAGTACCTGAAAATATTCAAAGCGGGCTCGAAGATGAGATAGGAGCCACTTACCTTGTCAAATGAACCGGGTTCCACTGTACCAAAACGTGACAAGTACGGACAATAAGACCCGTAGTTGGTCAGTACAGTCTTAATCTTCTCTAAACTAGTGCAACTCGCCAACTCTATTTGGCCAATCGGGAACAAATAGCCACATTTTGGAAATAACCGGATTTTGTCGCTTGTTGACATTTCGGTATCAACTGATGAAATTGAAATGCTTATGACTCTTCTATCCGCCTCGAAGTACAACAGATCCTGAGAATGCGCGGTTGAGTAAAATAGTCAACACTTCAGTTCCATAACTCACCAGAAGACTCGAAAACTTTTTTGAATTTCCTTGAAGTACACTGCATCTGGAAATGAAATCTTCCAAGTATACCTATTATCTACATGAATATAAGACGGCAAACATCACAGAAGGTGCTTTACCTTGTAAACAGAATTCCTAATGAATTCAACGCGCGTCTCATCTAGAGAGCCTTGCCCCAGACACTCAGCGAAATATCCTGAGATGGGTGAGTCCACTAACACCAAACGGTGAATTTCTCTGAAACGCCGTCAGAAGAAAGTATGGCAAACTTAACAACTTACTGAAGATCGCTTGCAACGAGAAGGTTCTCGATTGAATCAAAAAACCCAAGCGGATGGCAACTTTCGGACAATTCCTGCGACTAACGTATCAACACAAATCAACGAGCAAGACAAATTAGATTAAAGCACCGTGAAGGAACGGCCTGCCAAAGCACCGGTCATGATCAGTATGACGTTATCGATCATGAAACTGTACACAATATAGTTCAAAACTGTAGCTAGCGGTTCAGATGCCTATGAACCATCAGACTGATTCAAATAAATGATGCCTTAAGGCGCACCAAGGATGCAAGTTGTTGAAAGTCGTTCACAAACTTATTTGTACAAGACCGCACGAGTCGAGCTGGATCCGGCGCGTCTGTTACACTATGTAGTTCGGCGTGGTAATATTTCGATGCCTACATATTTCAGCTTTTGGAGTACGACGCGAACACCAACAACTTACCAAATAAAGTTTGAGGTCAGACAGTGACTCACACTGCCGCAACTTGGCGTAGTCGTCCGCGCAGAGAAGTTCTGACTTTTTGCCTCTCACGATAGCCTCGACGAATCCGTCTTTCAGAGTAAACATGCCCGATCAAACACGCGGAAGAAAATGTACCACTACTGGCACCCGTTTGGAAACGAACGCCCCGTTACGACTCCACTTGCGCAACGTCAAAAGTGAGAGGAGATATGACACATGAGATGAACCCAGTCTAGTATTATAGTGATGATGAAGACTATGTCTGCCATACAAGCCATATACGTACATATAGACTTACAGTATAGCGTGTATACCTTTACCAGCATGGAAAAAGCAAAGGATGCACGACATCCATCGGGACTTATAAACCCAAGGTTTCTCACGCATACAGGCTTCAGGGATGTTGCTATTCTGAGCCGAGGTTTGGGGCAGTGTGCAGGCGTGACCAATCATGACTCAAGAACCATTTACATACTTAGTCGAATATAGTCCATAGTAATTCGACCGGTTCCTTTGGCTTGTGCGCGAAATTTCAATACGCCAACTTTGACGGGGACAGCGCCCAAACGCATCGACGACGCGATGCACAGCGCACGGGAGAAAGCTGAATGGTGCGCTGCTGTGTTTTTATTACATAAGTCATGATTCCGTCAAGTTCTTCACTGTGGTTCGTCAGTTCTCTTCCTTTTATTCGGCGCACAACGCTCTGCCAAACTTTTTTGTCTTGTAGTGGTGTGACTGCTTGTCTTACCCGAAGCAGCACCGACGCGATGCATGCCCATGGAGTAGCGCACGCTATGAACGGAACTATAAGTGGCATCTTCAGTCTCGTTTAGGCTCGCCTGACCTTGCTCCGGCTTTGCGGGAAAGCCGGAGATGAGCCCAGACAATGCTTGCAGTTTTCGATTGACAACAAGCATGTTCTCCACACAGCACGTCCCTAAGACCTTGAAAACGTCCGCGTGCATCTGATCGAGGCTTTTCATCAACTCTCTACCTACTATGGTTGTATCAGCCGTGCTCGCGTCGAACACTTTGTGCTCTGAATGGCGACGCTCAGGCTCTTTCAAAGTTTGCCCATTCTTTGGCTGCATGCCTAGAGCGGTCATACATGCGCCGTCGTTTACGTCCATCATGGCGTGTATCTTGGGAAGACATAGCTCACCACGTCCCCCGTGATAACAATTGCAGCTAATACATTTGTGCGTTCTTGTTTCTGCCGCCTCGTTGATGGCATGTAAATTTGTGACAGTGTGCACTTGCCCAAGATACTTGATTTTGGCACTAAAGCCTGCATCTTTGGAAGTCCGTGGTATGATCTGGAATGCACCTTCCGCTTTTAGATCGTTGTAGTTGACAAACATATCCATATTCCCTTTACGAGTCCGAACATCCATGTCGCGTTCTCCATCAATTTCTCTCTCACAAAAGTAAGGCAAGAGCGTGTTGACAAAAAAATATAAAAACCAGTCAATCCTCCTTTGGTTGATTTTGATTTTATTGTCGGCCTTCATGGCATCTTTCACCACGCGGTGATATGATTCAATCGCCCCTGTAGTATCGGAGCCGCCATATGAACAATTCGCGCGAAGCGCCTTCGCCCATCGCGCCGTGTTAGGCGCCCATTGCTGTTGAAAATATTTAAAACACCTTGCCACTTTTGCATCTGTGCTGTTCTGGTACTCACGGATGAACTCGTTATAGCCCGCGTGCCAATCAGCCGCCGGCGACGTGGACGGCACGTATCCGTTAACGAGTTTAATCATTTTATTCTTCATGTCGAGTTTCTTTTGCGTATCGGCGTCGGACGTTGTTTGCCACCTTTGTAAAAACCAGTTGGTCATGGCTTGAATCACATGCCATATGCACCAAAATATCCTCACTCTGTCACCAAAAACCATGCGTATGGCGTTTGATTCGGCGATGGCGCAATCAACGATGAACGCGCTCGGTGTCCATTCGACATTCGCGTTGAAAAACTGACCCAACTTGCTATGCATCCTCAGTCTCTCGCGGATGGTCTTCAAACAATCAACTATTGTTTCAGTTCTTTCATCACTGGTAATGAAAACGGCGCCGGGCAAGCCTTTTCCGGTTTTGCTGTGGCGAACGACCAAGGTAAACATAGAGTAATTGCCCGTGTTCGTAGCGAAGGTGCTGTCCATCTGTACGCCTTGGCGGTGCCCATACTCCCACATCCACCTGATTTGGATGGGTGACATCAGAATGAGACAAAAAGGTCTGACGACGAACATATGAGTCCCGTCCACGCAGACGACTGGTAGCTTGGACCTCATACATTTGTAGAACATATCATCATGTGCGTCGCGTTTAGGCCAAGGGGCGAGCACTGGCTGTGGTTTGATGGCGAAATCATGGTGCACATCCTCAACAAGTTTTGTTTCTTCAGCCAAACTTACAAGGTCGCCACGCGTGAGTATCTCGAACGCGGCGACTAATCGGCGCCGATGCATGTAACTCTGGAAAAAATGGTAATTATTGTGCTTACCGTCTTTAATACGACCGGTGATGTACAAATCTCTTGCAAATGAAATCAAAAACATGCCACAATCAAAACCATTGCTTTGGTGCCCAGGTTCCATTGTCCGGAACAATTTCACGACGACTCTCCAATCGTCGGGTGATTTGACTGCACCCGTCGCGCGCTGTTCTGCTTCGACTGCCCACGTCACGAAATCTTCAGCGAAGTGGTTGAGTTCTGTCACCATGGCTGAATTTTCTATTTTTACTTCATCACAAAATGGATCCAAAACATACACCACTCTGTCCTTAGTGTGCACGATGACGCTGATCCAGTGGTTGTTCCTAACATTCAATGGAAAGAATAGGTACTCGCGGTCCGTCACCATGTTGAACGGTCGATAACCTCGACGATCAGCGGTTACAAATTTGTAATATTTGCCGGCTTGAAACATGGCATCAGCTTGTAGCCTTCCTCCCTTCCTCTTCCATACATCCCATTGCTTCAAAAACAATTGGTTCGCGAACGACACGCCACAAAAGAAAACATCGGGCGTATCATTCGTGCGCTGGCATCTATTCCAGACCCTTTCGTTCAGTTGCGCCATGTGCCAATCGATAACTTGGTCAGTCAACCAGTGTCCAGGCTCAGTGGGTGTAGATGGTTTGAGACTCATGATATCCCTCTGGTACACTGGCGTGTTCGCCCCGACTGACTGAAACCCGACGCTTATGAGCTCTCCAATTGCATCGACTCCGAGCTTGATGCGAAACGCGTCGTTTACGACAGCCATTTCATGCGCGGCGAGCTCTCTGTCCAGGTCCATGTCATCCTCCCATCTATAGGGTACATTCTGATCCATGTTATGTTGGGGCGCGAGTGCGATCGCGAGTGCATTTTCTACGAGTGCGTCGTCGCTGGCGTTATCATCATCATCGTCGTCGTCGTCGTCGTCGTCGTCGATGATAACGACGCCCTCAGTCGCGTTCATGCACGTCGACTTTTTGACAGGTGACATCAAGTTTTTCAGCTGCTGTAGTCTCTCTAACATGATCTTGGCGGTAAAACCAGCGCACCACTTCCAGTTCGCCGCGAGCACGGGAGTATTCTCCTTGATTGCCCGCTTCATTTGTACAATGTACGTGTTGTCTCCGTTGGTTCTATGGATCGGCGCCTGCCGATGCGGACAAATTTTCAAGTGCTGTTCACATTTAGCAATCTCTTCAAAAATTTCCTCGCAGTATTTGCACTCCAGTCCCTTTGCTGACATAGCTTTAGGCCGTTTGCCGTTCACGCGCGGCGCAAACATCATAGGGCGGAACTTTATGACGTGTCCCGTGCGATGAGCGGCATCGATACCATGGCAGAGGCTTGTGATTTCATCCTCAGCTTCTTTCCATGTGTATTGGTTGAAGGTGTTGCGGATGTTCTTCACTACGCTTGGCTTGATAAAATAATCACGCGGTAATATAATTGCTTCGCTTCGTACCCTTTCGAAGAACTCATCCAGTGATATATTCAGATTCTGCATAATTAGAAGGCGTACGTTGCGTTTAATTTCCTCCAACACTTGCTGGTCTGTCAGGTGACGTTGAGTATCCAGAATGTACCGAATGTGCGCCTTCGTATCTTCCGACGCTGGCCAACTTCGAACACTATCATGTCTCTCACTGCAGTGTACGGTACTTAGAAAACGTATGCAGACGAACTCTCCAGTTGCGGCGTCGTGACCAAGCTCGGACTATATTACATCGGAACGGTTGATGGGCATAATTTGGAGGATTTGGTCGCCATTCTGCAAGAAGTGAAAGAGACAAAGAGCGTTGGTCCCGTGTTGATTCACATCGTGACAGAGAAGGGCCGAGGCTACTCTTATGCCGAAGACGCTCAAGACAAATACCACGGTGTCTCTAAATTCGATCTCGCTTCCGGTGAACAAAGCAAATCAACAGATACAATTCCCACTTACACGAAGGTGTTCGCCGATGCCTTAATTGGAGAAGCCATGGCTGATGAAAAGGTTGTGGCCGTGCACGCTGCCATGGGCGGGGGGACGGGATTAAACCATTTCGAGAAATATTTCGCCGATAGAACGTACGACGTTGGCATTGCGGAGCAACATGCCGTGACTTTCGCTGCCGGTCTTGCATGTGAGGGATTGAAACCGATGTGCACGATTTATTCAACATTTTTGCAACGTGGCTGGGATCAAGTTGTTCACGACGTAGCGCTGCAGAAACTTCCGGTGAGGTTTGCGATGGACCGCGCTGGCTTGGTTGGCGCGGATGGACCAACTCATGCTGGTGCGTACGATGTGACGTTCATGGCGTGCCTTCCCGATATGGTCGTTATGGCGCCGATGGACGAGGCAGAGCTGTGTCATATGGTTGCAACATCTTTAGCTATTGACGATCGACCCTCGTGTTTCCGCTATCCTCGGGGTGCGGGTGTTGGGGTCAACATGGAAAATGAGAGCGTCAAAGTGCTCAATCCAGGATACAAGGGTATGGTATTAGACATTGGAAAAGGCCGAGTTCTACGCGAAGGAACCGATGTCGTTCTCTTGGGTTATGGTACTCCAACAAATAACTGTTTGTTGGCTGCCCAAATGTTACAAGAGTTTGGCGTCAGCGCCACCGTGGCGGATGCTCGATTCTGCAAACCTCTGGACGTCGAACTCATTCGTCGCTTGGCAAAATCACACCCAGTTTTCATAACGGTAGAGGAAGGTTCAATAGGCGGCTTTGCGTCTCACGTGTTGCACTTCCTAGCAACTGACGGACTGCTCGACGGCGGCTTGAAGGTTCGACCGATGGTACTTCCGGATCGTCCAATTGATCACGGTTCGTATGCATTCCAGCTTAACGAGGCTGGACTTAGCGTTTCGCACATCGCATCTACGGCGCTTTCGCTTGTTGGGAAGCAAAATGAGTCTCTCGAGGTTTTGGCAAGAGTCTAGCAAAGCTTATAATTCAATTCGCGAACGCCGCTGAAGCTCCCGCACACGCCACTCAGATAATTTCCGAGTTGGAAGAACGCTCGATCCATGTCACAGCCACTACAGTAGATGCCGTAACAAATATGCATCACGTATTCACCCACGCAAGTTGCCGAACGAACTCTCAGACGTTTCTATTACGCAGCTATGGCGTGGACACCTCGCGAAATAAGAAATATTGATTGATGTACTTACTCCCAGCGCCGAAACCGACACCCCACGCAAGACCAACGCCTAAACCACAACCACCACCTACGCCTAAGCCCAAAAATCCAATCGGCACACCTGGGTGAAGTGGTAAACTGAGTATCATAGTATTTTACATCAAACGCTCACCGCCAAAGCCCCAACCTACACCGAAGCCGCAGCCCACTCCGATCCCTACGCCGAAAAAGTTGAGCGAAAGTATGTCTACGCATGTCGTGAACGCACCGACCCCAACTCCTCTCCCTAAGAGTCTCCGATCCTTGCTCGGCGGCATTGTACGGCGTCGGCAAACTCTGCACGCGACAGACTTGGCTGTGACGACGAAGTCAAAACAACAGTTCTGCCTAAACACCTCTACCGTAGCTTCGTCATTAATGTGTGTTATATGTCTTTCCATAGTTTAAACCTGGTTTGCCTTTTTCACCATGAAGCAAGCGAACCTATAGTATATGAAGGAAAACACTGAAACGCTCCTATATCACGCAACGTCCCGCTATGGGTGGGATAGATTTGCGCGAGCGTCTGCAGTCGTAGCCTCAATTTGCCGCAGGAAAACGGTAAGAAAGAGCCGCAGAGCCGATCCAGCGGTTGTCCACGTCTAGAAATCTTAAGCTACTCGGGACAGAGGTCTTCACCAAGAGCTGAGATCGTTGTGCGAGTGCGTTCACTCGAGTGCGTCAGCCTCCGATAGCTGAATTAGCGTTGGCACCTCGTTGACGAGGCAGTGTGTTCCTACCTCTCCTGAACGCCACGACGCCCCTCAGCTATGCAGCTACACAAAGCTGGATCCGACGCATACGACTACCGTTGGGTCGTAGAGGGGTGCGAGCACAATGCGGACCAGTTCGCTCTAGTGTATGTAGCAACGCGGAACGATGCAACTAGTGCTGTGTCGAGCGTTTGCGGTTCTACACAAGCGTCTGCGTCACAAGTTGAAAATGGTTGGGTCAAGAAACAAGTTCGAATAAATACGAGAATGTGCTACTCCTGCGTAAAATACAATGGAGTGGCCGAAGATTTAGAAGGGTACGCATGGCTGCTATCAAAATTTCTGAGTAGTCAAGTATTGCCGAAGACGTTGGACCCAAAAGCGGAACTTTTCGGTGCAGTTGGAACATTTGATGCTGATCCGAACAAAATCGTTGATCTATACCTTGGACTCAAGGAGGAAACTCAAGTACGTGACGATGGGCTTGAAGGCATAACATCCAGGTTTTGCTTTGAACGTACTCAGCTTGTTGGCTTTCACATCCAACGTTCTCTTGCGAAGGCCCGCAAACCAAGATACGGCCAACTGGTGCGATTTTTGATGGACAATTGCAGAGTTATGCCGGAGGAGATATACGTCCATCTATGGCCAAATGAAGGTATATTGTATACCGCACTAGCTGGCACGAGTTTGGCCGGGTTCTCGATTTCCTGTCCTTCACTGCAGCGAGGCATCTGTATTCTTGATGATGTTTTCAGCGAACGCGATTGGGACGAACGTTCTTATTTCTTCATCAAGCGTCTGTCTCAGATCGGATTTTCCATCCAACAATTTCCTAAACTTTTGAAGGCCTCTCTGCGTCAACTTGATCTCGCCTTGAGTGCGGCGAGTTCATCAGATTTGATGCACGTATGTGACCGAGTCGAAACAATTGGTCCTGCTCTCGTGTGCGATCCATCTCTTTATACGCGTGTTTTGGTATATTTAAAAGATTCGATGCCAAAGAGTGAGCGAGAGAGGAATGACGTCGCACGTATTCTAGCGACGTGCATACTTCCGGCGCTCTCAAGAGTGAAACCAAACCCAATGCTGAGCACATCTGTCTGGGAGGTTCTCTCGCACTTTTCATTTGCACGCCGGGGCAAGATTTACCACAATGTCATGGAAATGTCGCAGCAGTGGCGCGGTCCATTGAACCAGTCTAGTAAACGTGCAGCGTCAGCCACGCATAGGATACTGCGCAGGCTGTCCCGGGAGAATGCAAAATATTTGGGCAGGAAATTAGGCAAGTTGATGATTCAGTTTCCGTTGAAATCGAGCGAGACTATTCTGGAACAAGTAGAGGCTTATCCAAATATGATTCAACCCATCGTTGACTCACTGAAGTACTGTAGTCAACTTGCTCTTGATATTCTACTATATCAACTTATGCTTCGGTTTTCGAGTTCGAGGCAAAAGCTGAAAGATGACGGTCAACATGTTGCCCTGTGGTTTTCTGCTTTGAGTTCTTTCACAGGTGCGTTTTGCAAACGTTACCAAAATGTAGACCTTCAGGTGATCACGCAATATATAATGAACAAACTCAAGGATGGACAAAGCTTTGACTTGCTGATTTTGAGAGAACTGATTCGTAGCATGTCTGGGATTGAAATCACGAAAGATATCAGTATGGACAGTATGCTTCGTACATGTGGCGGACCGTATTTGCAGTCTTTGTACGGTAACTCGACAGGCGTGGCACTCGAGTATACAAAAAGCGCAATGAGACTTCGCAAATCACTAGAGTCGTGCAGTGCTACCACGTCCGTTGCTTGCAGTGTTCTCATTTTGATCGCGAAGTGTGAGCAGACAATCGTTCCAAAGATATGTAGCGATCAGTTGAAGTTTATTAGCCAGTGGTATGACGAGTGTCATCATGTATTGTTGCTGTACGTGTTATTTTTACGGCTTGCATATGGTGAGAACGAGTACGTGCATATATTTCCTAACATTCGGAGCTTAGTTGAGGATTACAAATTAGAAGTACCAATTCTTTCCCATCTATTCCGACGAACCGGCAAGTTGATGATGAGTGCAGTGCAGTGCGTTAACTCTGATGAAGAAAATGACCATCTTTCAGACTCGTTACACGCATGGGGACATATTATGCCAGAAGCACTTACAAATTACGTTTCCTCTGACTTATATGTCACTTTCTGGGAATTAGAGCTAAGTGATATTTTTGAGTTTGATGAGAGCTATTCTCGCGCGTTGACTAAGTGTCAATCAAAACTTGAATCATTTCAGCAGCTTGAAAGTGCGAAGGACAAAACTTGCGAACTTGAAGGAGTGTCACAAGCTCGGGGCTCACTTCAAATGCTCAAGGAAGAGAGACTGAAGAAAGCAACTGAAGTGATGAATGTCAAAGCAAAGTTGAAACGTCACTGTCAGGCATGGATAAAAAGTGAAGATCGAGCTACTGTTGCGCTGTGTTTTCTGCAGCATATGATTTTGCCACGCCTGAAATTTTCGATAATCGACGCTTATTACACGGCGCATTTCATCGATTTACTGCATGAACTCAACGTTCCACTATTCAATATTCTATTCTTCTACGACAGGTTTTTTCGCGACTTCACTCAACTCGCATATTCGTGCAGCGAACGCGAAAGCACACAGCTTGGTGTGTTCATGTCGTGCGTTCTAAGAAAAGTGTCGAAGTGGAGAGAACAGGTCCATTTTGAACGTGAATGTCTAACCTCAGTAAACCTTGAAATTCCAGCAAGTGCGACACGTTGGCGACAGGTAGATCATTTAGAATTCGTTGATTTGTCCTACAACTGGCACGTGAAGTTGACGAAGGGGATATTAGTGCAGCTCGATCGCGGTGATTATATGGAGTTACGCAATACACTTGCCGTTTTAGTTAGTATTATTGATGAATACCCTCTCGTTACTTCGCACGGACTGCACTTGCAAAGACGAGTTGAATGTCTCAGAAATTCTGAGCACCGTGGAGATATACAAACTATTGCAACGAGATATTTGGCGATGCTCACTAGCACTAGACGCCGCTGGCGTTCTGAAGAAGAGTACAGATGCAAAGTTTAATCACTGGACGTCTTGCAAACTATAAGTTTGCATAGCTGGGTGATTCGCACGCCGCATATTCATCCACTAATTCGCTTACTAGCTCGTACGCTTGCTGGAATTCGTCCAGTCCATCCTGTCTCTAGTTCAACATGATATTTCAGGTCAACAGAGCTTATTTTACCGCGAACATCGCATATTGTTCATATTGATCCAAAAATGCACGCCGTCTTACGAGCTTTTCGTACTGCGACATGCAGCGAGTGAAAATATCGCGCACACTTGAAATTGTTAGTATAATCTTTGATGATGTTATCGCACTTGAACATACCTGGTGTGATTCGCAAGCATGAGGCCGCTCACAGAATTCGTTGCCGGCACGAATGGAGAACCTTTTGATATGGCGACCTGTCAGAGTGTCAGTCGAAGAGAATCAAAATCGAAATCTGCATACCTGAAGATTCACAGGTGACCAATCGATGAAGTTCACTAACTTTCGTTCTTTGATCCGCTGCAATGCTTTGTGAACTTGCGTAGGTTCCACGTCTCCCTGAACAATATTCAGAACTGATATGAATTTGCCCTTCAAATATCCTCAGTATGGTGGCTCGAGTTTGAATGATATTAGTTCTACCTGCAGCCCTTTGCCCGAATGCTGTGATGAAAACATCATGTTTTTTGTCTGCAGCAATCGTCTCATGACATCCAAGACGGTAGTTTTGCGTATCCTACATTGTTCACTGGTCATTTTTGAAGCCACAAATCTGTGCAGTTTGTGTTACCCGTTATGATCAGTGCTTGTTGAAGCAAATGGCGTGTAGCCAGTAACAAGAAAGTGACATTTTGGTGTTGGAATAAGCGACTGTGTACCAACTTTAATGAATGGATATAACACACCATGTTGTGAAACGCTTACCGCAACCAAACCCACGAGGTCGTTGTTCATATATCCAGGGTATCTCAGGGTAGTTGTACTCGCAGCCATCACGGTCGAAACTAGTGAGTTTGTCTGTGCAAAAGTCGGTGTGTCGACGTGCAATCTATCCACGGCTATACGATCCAGGGCCGTGTTGTCCAATGTGACGACACAGTCGCACTGCATTATGAGTCGTTTCAAAGTCAATATTGAGTTGTATGGTTGGACAACAACGTCTATGAAACCGTAAGAAGTCGCGATGGATGACAAAAATAAGTACAAACCACTTGATTCCATTTGATTAGGAAAGACACTATAGGATTGCACGATCTGCTTGCCATATCTATCGTTAAGTGCCTGATTTTAGCAGGGAGTCAAAATTTAGATGAAACGCGGGTTGGCACAAACTGTGAGTTTTACCTCAAGGATGAAAGAGCCCATTCCTGAACCGGTACCACCGGCAACGGAGTGGCATAAGACGAATCCTTCGAGGCTATCGCTTCCTTCTGCTTCTCTATCCACCATATCTAGTATGTCCTCCTGAATGTGCGAAGTCAACCAAAAAAAATATTCAAACGCGTTCAAGTTGTACCTGGAAATTCTCAGCCTGACTATACCCACTCGCCCAGTTATTACCCGCACCGCCTCCCTGTGGCGATAAGAATATGTTTTCATGATTATACAACTGTCGCTGTTCAGAATTTTGGATAGAATTGATGACACGCGGCTCGAGGTCCAACATCTAGGAAATGGAGCAAACATTAGTGCTGTAACAATGTCGACGTTGAAAACTTTACCAAAGCGCGAGGAACATAGTGTTGATCATCAGCCTGATAAAAGAATACATCTTTTCGGTCGTTTCCGCTGGCGATGGAATCGTGAAGTAGGCCATCCTTTGCAATACCATGTTCCAAGCATAGCTGCATAGCTTTGGTTGAGATGAAACGAACATGAAAAGTTAAGAGCTCCACCTGCTTCCAGAATTCCGATCCAATCTGGTTCCCGCATTGTCCGACTTGAAGGGTGATGATTTCGCTGTGAGTTACAATCAGCCTCCGAATGTGATGAGGTGTTTGAAAGACTCACCGTGGCATGCTCTCGTGGGGAACGGTAAACGGTACGGGAGTCAACTATCAACTTTTCGTTGACGTTCCGGTGGTGCCGGTGTTTTACCTTTAGGCGAGCACCGTCTGTAGTGACCGCCGATTGTTCTAGACAAGATGCTCGTGCTACCGTGCAATGCGAGTGCGCGCAGCTTGGCTTCGGGGATATACCTCTTAGACTGAGAAACGCTGCTGTCCTTCAAGTTTTATTTCAAGCTTGGTGTTAATCACATGATCTGTTTCAGATGATGTTAAATACTATATATTGGTCTTCCAACGAAATTGTCTAATTTCTCTCCAGAGAAATTTCTGAGAAATTTCTCTTTTGTGTCAACCCGGTGCGATGCTTTTCGTTTGGGGACTAATTTGTAGTTCTTGGCGATTCCTCGGGTTCAGAGCTAATCAAGTATTTCGCCGCGCCTGCTGTTAAGCTATTTCTTGTAGCGTGTTGCAATTGTGTTCAGAGATGCTTTGAGTGGCAACATGCCAGCACAAAACTCAAACTGAGCTTGAGTTGCTTTGATTTCACTCTAAGCGTAGTAGTAATTTATTTTTCTTTCCTGCGGCGAGAAGGATCATGTCATCACCTATCACGTCAGAAGATACAATTATCTGTGATTCATCGGTGACTCTTATGTTGTTAATGCGGATTCCACCGTTGCGAATCATCCTCTTCGCGGCGCCCTTACTCTCCAACAAACCTGACGCAGCCATAACATCGACGACAAGACTACCAACGACGATTTCACGATTCAGAGTAGCGGACGGGATGGAGTCAGATACAAGTTGTAGCGCGTTGGCATCCAAAATAGTATCAGAGCCTGGTTTCAGGCTGTTTGTGGCCTCGAAAGCCTCACGCAGACCGTCAACTCCGTGGACAAACTGGGTTACGTGTTCCGCTAAGATTCGCTGTGCGGTGTTTGGCACGTAACCGTCTACGTTCATATTACTCTCAATCACAGAAATTTCATCGAGCGGAATGAAAGTGAGCATCCGCAATAATCTGACAACATCACGGTCATCAGTTGCGAGTAGATGCTGGTAGAATTTATATGGCGATAGCCTCTCTTTCGACAACCATATGGCCCCAGATGCGGACTTACCGAACTTTGAACCATCCGATTTGAGAAGGAGTGGGAAAGTCAATCCATGAGCCCCGTCTTCGCGCAGAACTCTGCGTATAAGCTCCGTACCGGCTGTAATATTACCCCATTGGTCACTGCCGCCAATTTGAGCAGATACATTTTCATTCTTGAAGAGATGCATGAAATCATATCCTTGGAGTAATTGATAGGAAAACTCTGTAAAACTCAAACCATCGTCACTCTCTAGACGCGATCTCACGCTGTCCTTTGCGAGCATTGTTCCAAGACGAGCAAATTTGCCAGCGTCCCTCAAAAAATCCAATAAAGTTACATCTTTGAACCAGTCATAATTGTCGACAACTGTGATCTCTGCATGTTTGGAGTCCCGCCTTAGTATTTCCTCAATCGAACAACGGATGGCACGCGTATTCTTAGCCAAAGTGTCCTCATCTAACAGGGGTCTCTCTTGTGACCGACCGGAAGGATCCCCAACACGCCCGGTAGCCCCGCCAACAAGTATAACAGGATGGTGACCTTTGCGCTGAAACCATGTTAGTATGACAATGCCAAGCAAATTACCTAAGTGTAGAGAGTCAGCCGTTGGATCAAAGCCACAGTAAACCTTTAAAGGCTTCTGGAGTGCTTCCGCGAAGCCACTTTCATCTGTGCAGTTATCAAAAAGCCCTCGTGCTTTCAGTGTAGTTATCACATCTTCGCCCATGTCCGAAGTGTCAACAGCCCGCGCAGAGTAACGGTATACCGAACTCTGCCGGGGATACGCTGATCTAAATCCTCGGGTGATCGCCGTTCCACGAGAGGTAAGGATACGGCGTGAGTAGTTGTTTACCACGGTGTAAATGCGACCATATTTCGTGCAAAACGGCATTTCTTGCGCAGCAGAGGTAATGTGCGTCTTGTATTCGAGAAGGTTTAAATTATTATGTAGGATGTTCGGGATTGTGGGGACTGGATGACGACCGCACCGTGCGACTACGCTTCGTCGGATACTGACGCGCCCTTTTTCGAACAGGCTTGTCAACAGAAACCCAGAAACTCCTTTTCGTATTACATGCAGTATTCGACTATCTGGAATCATACATTGGGTCCTGTGTGAGCGACTAGAACAGTAGACGTACCGAAAATTCACGAACTGCCACTGACTGCAGCCGGGTCACGTAACGTAACTATCGGTACCAGCTTGAGGCGGTATTCTGCATAGTGTGAATGACGGCTCAAGCACTCGAGCGTCCGCGCGTCACCCTTGTGGTCGGTATGGCTGGTTCTGGAAAATCTTCCGTTACCAACTGTTTGAAGACGCGCTGTGAGTCCAAAGGAAATAGAACGTATACCATCAATCTCGACCCTGCGGTCAAGCGTACTCTATACGATGCAAATATTGATATCCGCGATACTATTGATTATAACGGAGTTCGTGAGAAATACAACCTTGGACCGAATGGAGCAATTTTGACCGCTTGTAACTTGTTTGCTACGCGCTTTGATCAAGTAATAACTTTGTGTGAACAAAGAAGCGCGCACGTTGGACACATAATTGTCGACACCCCCGGACAGATAGAGATATTTACATGGTCCGCGTCAGGTTCTATCATCTGCGAAGCTTTTGCAGCTTCTTTCCCGACAACAGTTCTATTCGTCATCGACACACCAAGAGTGCAAGTTGCACAAGTCTTCATGTCTAATATGCTTCAGTGTCTTAGTATGGTATACAAAACGAAGTTACCTGTCGTATTGGCGTTTAACAAGACAGATATTACTAGCCACGATTTCGCGAACTTGTGGTTGAGGGATATGGAAACCTTCCACGCTGCGCTTGGAGGCGCTTCTTCATATGCAGCTGACCTAGCGATTTCTCTTGTTTCGACAATTTGCGAGTTCTACTCGGAACTTACGACAGTTGGTATATCGGCAACGACAGAAAATGGGTTTGATGAGCTGTTTGAAAAGCTAACTCATAGTACGATCTAGACGAGTATTCTTTATTTAGATAAAAACACTTGGATTACGAAGAACGCCAAGTACTAATGACTGTCGGAGTCTGGAGTAGCAGACGTCGCGCTGGAACTATCGCCGAAGTGTTGAGTTCTAATCAACTCGTGCAAGCGACCGAACAGTTGACTTTTGACTTGATCAAATGCGATTTCAAGCCGTGCAAGCTCAGCTGAGGCATTCTCGTTGTAAACAAAGAGGCCGTAGTATAAATCAAATGAGTCGTGGTATGTGTTATCAACCAACGACATGAGTGAATCGAAGCCCTTTGTACTGATCGTCGTTTCTGCTAATTCCATCGTACCTAGCATACGGCCAACTGTATGGGTTATGAACTGCGATGAAGCTGCTTGACGATCGTGTTCCTCACACGACATTTCCACCATTCTACATCCTTGAAGCTCGAAAAATCGCAGTAAGCTAGCGCAACGTTCCGCTCGTGAAATTTCTGAACCAATCCTGACCTTGTCATAAACAAGCGGTAGGTCCTGCCATGACTCTTTCCCGCTATCTGGACCGAACATAGGATGCAAACAAAGGATATCAAAGTGGTCAGGCAATAGTTTAAGGAAAAGCTGCTTCGGGAATTGCTTGACTGATAAAACGTCACAAAATAATGTGTTGCGTTTTAATCGCTGATACGGAAAAGCTTGCATAGTCGCCTCGAGAGATAGAATACTTGTGCAGAAAATGACAACGTCAGGGTGCTCCTCGCAGAAATCATCTGCGTCTCGAAAGAAACTCGCTCCCAACTCGCGTGCAATACCAGAGTGGTCTGTTCTAGATGTTGCAATCACTTCATGGCCATCTTTAATGAATCTTTTCGTTAAGAACTGTCCGAAATTGCCGAAACCAACGACGCCTATTTTCAAAGCCACGTGTTTGCGTCGACTTTCTTTCTCTCTGGACTCCGAGTCAAAAGGTTGTGCAGCATCGATTGCACAGACTCGCAGTCGCCGTCGATTCCAACTGCTACGACGCATCAAACTGTTTGCATTAAAGCAATCTGCATTGAACGATCCAAACAATCTTCTGGAGGTTACCTTCGTCGAATCGAGCAACCTTAGCGCGGTCATAGGTTGCGTGGAGCTGTTTATTGCGAGGCGAGACAAATTCTCAAGGTATCGTTACAGAAGCGTTCGTTGTAGCTGAATGGTTTGGTTTCAGGGGCGTCCGGTCGTCAAGATGTGTTGCGTTGGGCTATTTCGGTGAAGAGCGATAGTCGTTTCGCGAAGAGACGACGAACTATCTTGTACGACATGTCGCCGTGAACGGGGTTGGCACAGTGTAAAATCTTCGTCTTTGATAATTTTGCTGTATAACCTCCCTTAAAACAGTAATGTTAAGGTTCACGAACCTGACTCGTCGCGTGATTCCCGGGTCATTTTTTCCGCGTTTTTTCTTGGAGTTACAATTCGTGCAAAATGAAGGGGTCGATAATTTTGAACAAAAATTTAGCTTGTTGCTCATCTCTCGCTGTTCGCTGTTTTTTTTCGTTTTTGCAAATTTTCAGTTGTGTTCGCGCTAGGAACGCAAGATGAAGGTGCTCAAAGCATACCTTTAGAAAGCAATCCAAGCCCACCCCCGCTAGACTGTTTCTTCTTTCGACGCCTCAGTCTCGAGGGCAAGCGTTCTTTCGCCCGCTGTGCGGCTGCACTTATACCATACGCAGTCGGGTCATCTAGGGCATCAAAGAGGAATTGTAACGCTTGACATTCCACTTCGTTTAGTTCTGGGTGCCAAAATCGCACAATAAGGACGTAACGATCCTTTTCAACGCTTTCATTTGCCGTGCTATGTATGAAACTTGTATCGGCGACTAGACCTTTGCCATTTTCCCAGTACTGTTTGAAGTCGCCAACCTGCATCCAGGATAATTGTTCAGGTACATCAAGTCCCAAGTGCGCGGTGAGAATAAAGTTTGTGTTGTCTGTGTGGGGCTTGATCCCAGTTTTGGGCGGCTGGCGCGCAAAAAATACCTCTACAGATGGACATTTTGAGTCCTTCAACAGAGCTGTTGTCACCGGAAAAAGCTGAGAGTTCACATTTTCCCATTGACATCGATCCTGCAGTACTAGTGTCCGCCAATTCGGACCGTAGGCGATGGCTTCTTCTCTTGCTGCCGGTGCCCAAACCGAGTTCCCCAAAGTTGCAAGTTCTGGGTTTGCTAGTGCACCTTCAAGTTCGCGTTGAATGTGTTCGTGCTCCCTTTCTAAGATCTCCATCCAGATAAAATTACCGTTATACACATCGTGATATGGAATAGCGCTTAGGCCCTCGATGTAAGATGACGCCCTCTGTTCTCCTTTTCCTTCGATTTGTCTGTGCACTTCTGCACCAGACAGAGTCAAGTCAAGGCTCTTCTTGATGCGTATGCAGTTTGCGTTGCCATATATATCGTCCATCGCCTTACCGATTAGGCCAACCGCGCTGTCCGGCTCATCATATGAAACGTACAAAACGTCACGACGCCGGGCACGCGTGGCCAACTTTGACCTTGAAGTAAGGTTACCTCTTACACCGTTTCGAAGGTGGAAATAGGCGTTGCTCGTGGTCGCACACGCGTCGTGTAGAGAGTGGACGATTGACTGCACGCCGCGTGTGCTCATGGTGGCGTACATGTGCGAGTGCTGGTCTGTAGCTCGCTGTCGACGTCGGCAAAGGTGCGTAAAACGCGACTGAAGCCTGGATGTTGCTATTCTGAGCCGAGGTTTGGGGCAGTGTGCAGGCGTGACCAATCATGACTCAAGAACCATTTACATACTTAGTCGAATATAGTCCATAGTAATTCGATGGATACTTGACAACTTGGTAGTGTACCACAGGTGTTGTTACAAATGTTCTAGTCCGCTCAACGCCGCACTCGACGCCGGGAAGAGGTGAAGTATACTCTATTCGGCTCTTTCAGCACATCCGCCTTCCTTTTAACTTCCGCCAAGTACATATGTAGCCTGAATTGTTGACACCCCGTCCCGCGCATGCCCGCATGAATGTGGTCACCTCTGAAAATTATACAAGCTCCAAGAGGGATGGGAACGAAGTCCGTCGCGTCGTTTCCAGCCGGGATGCCTTCTGATAACAAACGACCGCCGCGCGAAGGCAACTTTATACCATCGCTCAGTGCTACGATGACAGACAGATGCGTTCCGCCGTCAAATCTATCGGCGAAGTCCACGTGCCACCCTTGTCTCTTGGCTTTGCTTCCATGTGGTGTCATGCAATAGATGATGCTCGCACCTTTGTGATTCGAACTCTCTTTGAATCCGGATGCAAGGTATCCTTTATCTTTCAAGATCTGAAGCAGATCAATGCCAGCACGCTTCAACTCTGCCGAGCAGTACAGCTGAAATCGCCTTGAGCCCCCAACCACCTCGTTCGCCTCGTTAGTGATTTGCACCCACTTACCTTCAACCAGCTCCCCTTGCACGCGCCTCGGTGTCGGGTGTTGCGCGATGATGCGCGCACGAATCGTTTCTATTTGCTCACGACTTAAACAATCTTCGTACACGGCGTATCGCTCCGACGTTGGGTCGAACTGAGTGGTCGAAAAATACTTGTGCTTCATGCGCTCGAGCTTTGTGTCGCCCGTCCGCGCCCACGTGTACTTCTCCAAACCCATTAAGTACGCAAGACGAGCCAAGGATTTCGCGCAAAGTCGCCACGCATTCGGCATCTTCACATGTTTGGTGGCAAGCGTCGCGCTGTCGCGTAGTCGCTCGCGAAAGCACGGGCCCCTTCCGTACGGGAAGTCAGCGCCATGTACGTCACTCCAGTCGGCGACCACGCGCTGGATGAGTGCCACGTACATCGGATAGCACCGTGGCGATACGTTCGTCGATTCGAGACGCGCTTCGATGCGCGCGGCGTGCGCACTGGCGCGCACGCCGCGCGCCATGGTGTGATGTTGCCATGTGATTTTCATTACGCCAACTTTCACGGGGACAACAGAACACGTCGGGTTTAGGGCGTACGGCGCCACTCCACCGCTCGGAAGAGACCACACCGGGTCGATGCATGGCGCTTCCCGAGTCGAGCGACGACTCCGTACCCATTGAAGACGTAAGCCCTGTCGTCATCAAGGGGTACGACCGGCAGTTTGCCGGTGTTGAAGTTCAGAGCGACTTCAAAGATTGGGAAGATTCCAAGCAAAGCGACAACGGCGACGTACGCGTGCACGCTCTTCCGAGCGAGGAGCACGTGAATGCTACAACGTGCAGAAGGGTGCAACTGTACTATACCAGCGCGCGCGCCGAGCGGAAGACGCGCTGCGGGCCTGTGTACGCCATTGTAAGCGACCCGCCTGTAGGTGATTTCTCCACGCGGGACGTTGCGTGGCAGGCGGGCAAGGTCTTCCCGTATGACACGGACACTTCCGCGCCGACATGCATCATTCCCAAGGAGCGTTTATCGAACTTTCTCGCGGGCATCGCCCGTGATTGTGGCTCGCGTTTTTCGTTCAGGTCCCAGAAGGGCAGTGGTGAACAAAAACTGTTCCACGTTGTGCAAATGTATCACTGCGAAGCAGGACCGGAGAACGAAGCGGGTTTCGATCCCGCTGAAGCCGCCGACAGGGCTAACACGCTCAAACACGCGCAAAGGATATCGCGTAAGATGTGCGGGGGCTCGAAGAAAGTGGGATGTGAC